>VOFI01001129.1_pt1 | contig 174001 bp, 207 predicted proteins | sample 5384131 | NCBI WGS metagenome assembly VOFI01 (sample SAMN12384728, study PRJNA508395) | human gut metagenome | isolation source: healthy gut H | host: Homo sapiens | reverse complement strand
CGTGCAGGAAGCGGAGGGTAAGTCCCAGCAGCTTTTCATTTGCCGCTTGGATTTCCTGTTTTCCGCTTCCGTGAGCTGGATTGTCCTTTCCTCCGCATCCGCCAGGGGGCGGCTGCGACGGCTGCTGCGGACAGAAGCAACATGGACCCTGTCCATTTGTCTCATGGCATCCTTATAGGGGAAGGAAAGTGGCCTGTCACTTCAAATAAGGGGCATTATCCCAGTTTGGAGAGGCTGACATGGAAATAGACGCCCTGTTCCAGCATGTTCCAGAAGAAGGGTTTGAAGAGTTCCTTGGAGGCTTTTTGCGCGGAGTCAGGTCATAGACTTCCTGCTCCGTGAAGAAGAGGCAGAACATGGAGCCTGCGCGGTGGAAGGTGTAGTTCCTGCCGTGCTTCCGGATGGCCTCGCGGATGCCTTCTTCCAGACGCGCGCCGAGCTGTTCCAGGCGGTCGTAGGCGTTTCCGTCCAGGAGCTCCCGGAGCTGGGCAAGGCCCGCCGCCATGGCGACAGGGTTGCCGGAGAGGGTGCCCGCCTGGTACACGGGGCCGATCGGGGGAGGCAGTCCATGATTTCCGCACGGCCTCCAAAGGCCCCCACGGGGAGGCCGCCGCCGATGACCTTTCCCATGCAGGTGAGGTCCGGAGTGATGCCGTGAAGCTGCTGCACGCCGCCGGGCGCGACGCGGAAGCCCGTCATGACTTCGTCAAAGATGAGCAGGGAATCGTGCCGGGCGTGATTTCCCGCAGAAAATGGAGAAAATCGTTCTGCGGGAAGTCCATCGGGGTTTCGGCGCGGCGGCGGCGCATTTCATCCAGAATGCCTTCAACATCCAGTTTTATTTTGAGTGCGCCGCGGTCAAGGTTCACCTTTTCTTACGGTAACTTCACGCATGATTTGTTTTTCCTTTTTCTATTCGTCCGGGAACGGGAGACAATACGTAGTGCTTTCCTGCCCAGGTCAAGATTTTTATCATGGCTGACCCATTTTTGCCTCTGAAAGAAGGGTTCCGGCGCCCGGGGCGGAGGGACAGCCTGTCTTGCGCCGTTTTCCGGCTCCGGAACGGGCTTCAACTGTCCTTGCCTTACGGTATGGGGCATGGTAGAAAGGAACGTCTCCATGAATCGGCTGCATACATTGATTGACGGATTTCCCCGCGTGCGGATTCTCTGCATCGGTGACGTAATGCTGGACAAGTTTCTGTACGGGAGCGTCAGCCGGATTTCCCCGGAGGCTCCGGTTCCCATCATGAAGATGGACCGGGAGACGCGCATGCTGGGCGGCGCGGCAACGTGGTGACCAACCTGTGCGCACTGGCCGCACCACCTTCTGTCAGCGTGTGGGAAATGACGGCCATGGACGGTGGTAAGGCGTTTTCTCGAAGAGACGCTGCGTTCCGGAGCTGGTGGTGGAGTGGGGTGAAGGGTATGAGACGCATCGTGAAGCGGTCCGTTTTGTGGCGGGGGAAGCGCACGCCATTTGCTGAGGGCGGCCTCATGTGAACAGCCGCTGTGATGGTTCCGAGCTGGCCTCCCGTTTTCGGAACGGGTTGTGTTCTTTCGATTACCGGGAAAGGGTTCGGATTACTCCGGCGGGCAAGTCCGTGATTGTGGATCCGAAGGGGGATTATCCACGCTGGTGAAGCCCAATATGAAGGAGTTCCAGGAGGCGACCGGGGTGACGCTGAATCCTTCCGCGACAGGCTGGGAAAGGGATGCCATCGCAGGGGCGCAACGGTGAGAATTTGCTCGTCACCCTGAGCGAGCACGGCATGATTTTCATTCCTTCCTCCAATCCTTCCGATTTTGTCTGCATTCCCACGGAGGCCCGTGAGGTTTTTGACGTGTCCGGAGCGGGGGGATACCTCCCCTCGCCAGCCTGGGCGCGGCGCTGGCGGCCGGAGCTACGGTGCCGGAGGCCCTGGTGGTGTCCAACGTGGCCGCCGGAATCGTGGTGGGCAAGTTCGGAACGGCCAGCGTGACCGGAGCGGAGCTGAAGAAGGCGCTGGAGGAGAAGGCCCTCAAGGCATCCTCCTGGCATCACCGGAACAATATTCTGACGCCGGAAGCCGCGGCGGAGCTGGCGGAGCGTTTCCGACGGGAGAAGAAGGTGGTGGGGTTTACAAACGGTTGTTTTGACCTGCTGCACCTGGGGCACCTGCATTCCTTCATGAAGGCGCGGGAAGCGTGCGACGTGCTTTTCGTGGGGCTGAATACGGACGCCTCCATCAAGCGGTTGAAGGGAGAGGACAGGCCGATCAATAATGAGGAGATGCGTTCCCTGCTGCTGGCCTCCCTGGATTTTATCGATTACGTGGTGCCGTTTGACGAGGATACGGCGCTGCCGTTGATTGAGAAGTTGCGCCCGGACGTGATCGCCAAGGAGGGCTATCCTCTGGAACGCTGGCCGGAAGGGCAGTACGTCACATCTTACGGGGGACAGGCTCTTGAGCTTCCCCGCCTGGAGGGCTTTTCCTCCACCAATATCATCAACCGCATGAAGAACAGTCCGGAATGAGCGAGTACATCAGGAATCAGATTTTAGGAATAGCGGATAATTTCAAGGCTCTGGCCGCCATGGCCGGAGAGATTGAACAGGTCGCCCGCGTCTGCGCGGATACCCTCAAGGCCGGGAACAAGATCATGTTCTGCGGCAACGGAGGCTCCGCCGCGGATTCCCAGCACCTGGCCGCCGAGCTGGTGGGCCGCTACAAGCTGAAGGCAATTGCAGGGATTAGGCCGTTCCGGTGACCTGTTGGTGGGGCTTTCCACGAGTGGCAATAGCCAGAACATCGTCCTGGCGATGGAGCTGGCGCGCCGCATGGGCGTCAGGACCGTGGCCCTGACGGGCCAGGGCGGCGGGGAGATGAAAACCGTGGCGGATTTCTGCATTGCCGTTCCTTCCGATGCCACGAACAATATCCAGGAGATGCACATTGCCGTGGGCCATCTGGTCTGTGAGCTGGTTGAGCAGGAAATGTATGGCAGCTAAGGCTCTGTTTCTGGACCGGGACGGCGTGGTCAATGTGGACGGCGGCTACGTGCACCGCATTGAGGATTTTCAGCTGGTTCCCGGTATTCTGGACCTTTGCCGCCGGGCGAAGGAGAAGGGGTATCTGGTGCTGGTGGTGACCAACCAGTCCGGCATAGGCCGCGGCATGTTTACGGAAGGGGATTTCACCCGGCTGACGGAGCATATGAAAGGCGCGTTCAGCGCCGCCGGAGCGGAGATAGCGGATGTGTTCCACTGTCCCAGCGTGGATGACGGCCATCCTGACCGGAAGCCGAATCCCGGCCTGTTTTTGAAAGCCGCCGCCGCCCATGGACTGGATATGGCGGCTTGCGTGTCCGTGGGTGACCGGGAGCGAGACATTCGCGCTGCGCTTGCCGCCGGAGTGGGGCGGAATTTCCTTTTTTCCGCGGAAGATGTCCCGACTCTCGCCACAGCCCGTGTGGAGGCGTTGGAAGAAGTAGCGGCGTGGCTGTAAGCTTGGGAGTGATTGCTCAGGACTGCCCTGTCAGCCCTCCCCGTGTTCCGGCCGCCGGGATGTAATGATGGATGTTCCTGCTTCAAAAAGAAAGCTTTACAAGGGAATGAATATTTCTTATCTATCCAATAGGATGAAACCCTTGCTACCCCTGTTATTGATTGCGTTGTTTCCTGGCCTGTGCGCCGCTGCCAAAACCGCAGAGCCGGCCATGCCCGAGCGGCTGGAAAAAAGAGAAGCGGCCACCCGCATTACCTATCAGGGCGGAGACGGCTCCAGCTTTGAGAAGGCCGTCGTGATTGCCGGAGCGAAAAGTTCGATGGATGGCGTTCCTGCCGAACGGAAATGGCTCAAGAAGAAGTACGGAAATTACGAAAAGCTCAAGCAGGCGCTCGTCAAGGAAGGAGGCAAGTATTATGACCTGGTCACGATCAGGACGAAAAAAGGCAAGGAGCTGGTCGTCTATTTCGATATTTCCGGATTCTTCAATCGTGAAGAATAGGGGAGGCCGTTCTTTTGCAACTCTTGATGGCGTGCCGTCCCCGGCTGTCTGCCCGGTCGTTCCCGTGTTTTAGCACATTCCCGCTTTTCCCGTCCCGGGAGCTGCTCCTCCAGCGGCGGCCGTCGCGATGTGGAACCGGGCATGAAGGAGGGAAACGGAGAGCCGGGTTGGGAATCCGGCGGTGTTTGCGGGAACAACCGGATTCCTGAATGACTTATCCCCGGAAGAGGCAACTTCCCGAATGGGGCGAAGTAATTTGACATACGGGGAGCGCCCTGTTAGAAGTGGGGCGATTGGTCCGTAGTTTCGTGGACTTGTCCTGTACAGGCTTTTTACTTTTGCACATATGAACTTGATTTCCTTCCGATCCATGATGGCGGTTACGGCGCTGGGAGCCGGCCTTGCCCTTCCGGTGTTCGCCCAGTCCTCTTCTCCGGCCTCTTCCTCCGCGCCTGCGGCCTCCCGCGCCAAAAAAACGGCCAAGATGCCGGTGTATCCCATCCCGCAGAAGATGACCAGGAGCGGCGGTTCCGTGACGGTTCCGGCCCTGAAGCTGTCGGGAGCGCGGGACGAACCTACCGTGAATGCGCTGAAGAGCATGTTTTCCATCGCTCCGAACGGGCTGCCCGTGCAGATGCCATCATCAAGGGAAGCAAAAAGGCCGCCGGGAATGTTCCGCAGAAGGCCGGGGCTTATTCCCCTGAGCGTCACGCAGCAGGGCATCCGGATGACGGGCTATGACGACGAAGGCCTGTTTTACGCGGCCCAGACGCTGCTTCAACTGGCGGAGAAGACTCCTTCCGGCGTAACGGTGCCTGTGGTGGAGGTTCTGGACTGGCCGGACGTTCCCTTCCGCGGCACCATTGAAGGCTTTTACGGCCTGCCCTGGGGGCAGGAAGGACGCATCAGCCAGTTCAAGTTTTACGGGAAGTACAAGATGAATACTTACATCTACGGCCCGAAGGACGACGTGTTCCACGGTTTTTCCAAGCGTTGGCGCGAGCCGTATCCCGCGGACATGGCGAAGGACCTGAAAGAGCTGGTGAAGGTCGCGAAGCAGAACAAGGTGAATTTTGTCTGGGCGGTGCACCCCGGAGCGGACATTCACTGGGGGGAGGCGGACCGGAAAGCCGCCGTGAAGAAGTTTGAGATGATGTATGACCTGGGGTTCCGCTCCTTTGCCGTGTTTTTTGACGACATCGGCGGGGAGGGCGCCAAACCGGAAGGCCAGGTGGAGTTCCTGAATTACCTGAACAAGGAGTTTATCCACAAGAAGCCAGACGTGACTCCGCTGATCGTGTGCCCCACGGCGTATTCCGGCGGAGGTGGCCGCTACCACGAGGTGATGGGGGAACATCTGGACAAGGACATCGGCATCATGTGGACCGGGTCCAGCATCGTGAGCGATATCCGGACCCCGGCCTTGAAGGGGATCAACAAGTATTTGCAGCGGCCGGCGTTCATCTGGTGGAATTTCCCGGTGACGGATTACGTGCGCCACGCCCTGTTCCTGGGGCGCACCTATGGCGTGGATGCGGACGCGATGCCGTTCATGCAGGGGTTTGCTTCCAATCCGATGGACAAGCCGGAGGCCTCCAAGATTTCCCTGTTCAGCGTGGCTAACATGACCTGGAATGCCAAGGCCTATGATTCCGACAAGACATGGAAGGACAGCATCCGGATTTTGTTCCCCGGCTGTGCCTCCGCCATGCAGACGTTTGCCGACCATAACAGCGACGGGGGGCCCAGCGGGCACAATTGCCGCAAGGAGGAGTCCGTAGAGATTGCCCCCGTGGTGGAGCAGGTGCTGGAATTGTGCCGCCGCGGCGCCAAGGTGTCTGAAAGCAAGGCGTTTGACCGCCTGAAGGCCGAGTTTGCGAAGATGGCCCAGGCTCCGGACATGATCCGGGCGAAATCGAACAATCCCGCTTTCGTCGCAGAGGTAGAGCCGTGGCTCATCCAGTTCGAGTCCCTGGGGAAAGCTGGAATGAACAGCATGCAGATGATTGAGGCCACGGAGGCGGAAATGCCTCCGGAGCGCTGAATTACGCCATGGAGGCCGCCTGCCTGCTTGCCGAGATGCAGCGTTACAGCAAGGAGATCAGCAAGGCCATCAACAAGCACGAAAAATTCCCCGTGGCAGACCGCCGTCAAGCCGTCCGAACTGGTGATGGCCCCTGCCGTGCGGGAGCTGCTGGACATGGGGTCCACCCCCGTGCTTTCCCGTGTGAGCGGACAGGCCGTTGGCCGTGTGAAGCCTTATGTTTCCACCAAGTCCAAGGGAGGGATCGAGAAGATGCTGGATGACGATCCCGAGTCCTTCTATTATTGCAAGGAGGTCCAGAAGAAGGGCGACTTTTTCGGCGTGGACCTGGGCGCTCCGCGGAGATACGCACCGTTTCCATCGTGATGGGCCGCAATGATTCCGATACGGATGCCGTGAACAAGGGCCAGCTTGAGGTATCCATGGACGGGCAGTCCTGGTCGCCCCTGATGCCGGAGTCCAGCGGGCTTCGCGTGGAGTACCAGGGAAATGGCAAGAAGGGCCGTTTTGTACGCTACCGTGCTACGGCGCAGGGTGTTCCGGGCGGGAAGTCCGACGTGTGGACGGCCATCCGTGATTTCAAGGTGAATGCCCCCGCCGCTCCTTCCGTGCTGACGGACGCTCCGGCGTTCAAGACTGCTGTGGTTGAAGCCGGGGACAAGGATATTTCCCTGAAGCGCATCATGGAGGTGCATCCCCTGCCGCCGAAGAAGTCCCTGGGGCTTCAAATTCCGGCGGGAGCATCCGTGGAGTCCGCCTCCGTCAATTTGAAGACGCCGGACATGAAGTGGGCCAAATTGTACATTTCCATGGACGGAAAGTCCTGGACGGAGGTTCCGTTGAAGGCGGACGGTTCTGCGGAGATTGGCGGCGTGATCAAAGGCATCAGGCTGTTGAACGCCGGATCCTCCCCACAGGAGGTGACCCTGGAAGAGTTCAAGCTGAATCTTGCCAACAAGGGAGGAAAGTCTGCCGACAACGGAGCCGCCGGGGATTTCAACCTGGCTACGTTCCTCCCGGTGGAGCTGTCTCCGGAGAAGGTGGAGATTCCCTGTGATTCCCCCCGTGCAATTCCGCCATTGTCCTGTCCGACGGTAAGGAAGCTTCCGTGCTGGCCTGCGGGGCCGACGGACGGTGGGTTCCCGTGGGCAATCTGGCCAAGGGCAGGAAGGTGAATACGTTCAGCCTGAAGTCCGTCAAGAAGCCGGTGAAGGCCCTCGGCCTGACCGGGAAGAAGGGAAGCTCCGTGAATATTTTTGAAGTGATCTGGAAGTAACGGGTTCCGCCGGGGGCTGCCGCATGCGGCAGTCTTCCGCGGGGCGATGCCCGTTGACCCTGGGGCGGCTGTTTCCTCCATGGAATGGCCGCCCCGGTTTTTTTCAGTTCCTGGTTTGCCGGGAGGCGCGTTTTTCCGCCAGGTGCATGCAGCCGAGGACGAGGGCGATGATGACCAGCGGACCCAGGATGTCCGCATACCCCACCATGCCCGTGTTCACGGGAGCCACGCAGAGCAGGAACCACCAGGCCAGGGCCAGCAGGCGGAGCAGGGGCGGAGCTCCGTTGCCGGAGAGGAAGACGTAGATGACGAGAGTCCATAGCTGCGGGAAACGGGGCAGCGTGACCAGCCATTCCCGGTGGTCCCCGCCGGGCCAGACAAGCGTGCCGTAGGGGCCGGCTAGGTCGCCCCACATGGCTCCCGCGGGAAGCGCCAGGTTCATCAGCAGGTTCAGGAGCAGTCCCGCATAAACGGCGATCATCAGGGCCCTCCATTGGGCGCCCGTACGCACCGCCAGGAACAGGAAAGCGGGCACCAGCAGGAAAGGCGTCAGTTCCAGCGCTCCCATCCAGGCGGGGAGGACGGTGCCTATTTCAGCGTAGCGGTCCGCGCCCTGCGGAACGGCGGAAAGAAGAGCCCAGTACAGGAGCATCAGGAGAATGCAGCGGTACCTGGCACCCTGGCCCACCGGGCGTTCCTCATCCGGAGGAAGGCCTAGCCATGCTCCGGAATGGGGCTGGTTGGAGGGGTACTGCATGGCGGGTTGGGAATGGAGCCTTTTGTAACGGGAATAGGCGGCTTTGTCAATAAAGCCCGGTTCAGGTCCGGAACCGGGATTGTTTTTCAACAAAATGGGCATTCCTGCTGTCCACATTGTGACAAAGTTGTTGCCATCGGATTCTTGCCGCGGGCGGCTTCTTCTGCTAGTCGGTGCCTGAAAGGGCGCGGAAAAATGGCTGTGCCCCAGTAACTCATTCCTTTTGATTATGTCCCATTCCAGATTCCTGACGATTTTACCGGCCCTGTTTTTCTGCCTGCTGGCTGTTTCCTGCGGAAAGAAGGAGAAGGATGATCCGAACGTCATTGAATTGAACTTCGGCCATTTTCCCAACGTGACGCATGTGCAGGGCCTGGTGGCACACCATTTTTCCCGGCAGGGGAAGGGGTGGTTTGAGGAACGGCTGAAGGAGGCCACCGGAAAGGATGTCAGGATCAACTGGTACGTATACAATGCCGGCCCCAGCGCCATGGAGGCCGTGTTTGCCCGCTCCATTGAATTGGCTTACGTGGGGCCCAGCCCGGCCATCAATGCGTTTGTGCGTTCCCGCGGGGATGATATCAGGATGATTGCCGGGGCCGTGGAAGGAGGCGCCGCCCTGGTGGTTCCGGAGGATTCCACCCTGAAGGAGCCTGCTGATTTCCGCGGCAAGGTGATTGCCACTCCCCAGCTGGGGAATACGCAGGATGTTTCCGCCCGCGCCTGGTTTTCCCGCGGCGGCCTGCACGTGACGCAGCGCGGCGGGGACGTGACGATTTTGCCCACCCCCAATCCGGAGCAGCTCAGCCTGTTCCGGCAGGGCAAGCTGGACGGCGTGTGGACGGTGGAGCCGTGGGTGAGTCGCCTGGTGATGACGGCGGGGGGAAAGGTGCTGGTGAACGAGAAGGAGTCCATCGCTACCGTGCTGGTATGCGGAGCGGATTTCCTCAAGGAGAAGCCGGAGGTGGCGAAGGCCCTGGTGCAGGCGCATGAAGAGCTGAATGAATGGATCAGGCAGCATCCGGAGGAGGCCCGGGCGATCGTGGTCAAGGAACTGGAGGAACTGACCCATTCCAGGATAGACCCGGCGTTGATTGCGGAGGCCTGGAAGAGCATCGTCATGAAGGACAGGATTTCCATTCCCAAGCTCCAGCAGTTTGTGCGGGACGCCCATGAGGCCGGTTTCATGAAAGAGGTTCCGGACGTGGGCGGCCTGGTAGTGCCTGAGGCGGCGGAGGAACAGTTGACCATGGTGAAGGAGGCTGCCGGAAGATGATTGTGGGTGAAGAACATTGCGGCCCCGGAGGGTGCAAGCTCCGCATTGCCGGCGTGAGCAAGGTGTTTGACGGGCGGCGCGGAAAGGTGGTGGCGCTGGAGGGCATCAATTTGAATATCAGGAGCGGCGAGTTCGTCTGCCTGGTGGGGGCCAGCGGCTGCGGAAAGACTTCCCTGCTGAATATCATCGCCGGGCTGGAGTTTCCCACTTCCGGGGTGGTTGAACTGGACGGGGTTCCCGTGACGGGGCCCGGACGGGACCGCACCGTGATGTTCCAGGAGTCCGCCCTGTTTCCGTGGCTGGACGTGATGGGGAACGTAATGTTCGGCCTGAAGCTGACGCCCGGCCTGACGCGGGGGGACCGGCTCGCCATTGCGGAGAAGAATCTGGAGCTGGTAGGGCTGAAGGAATGCGCGCATTCCCATATTCATGAACTTTCCGGCGGGATGAAGCAGCGCGTGGCGCTTGCCCGCGCCCTGGCTACCAGCCCCCGCATCCTGCTGATGGACGAACCTTTTGCCGCCCTGGACGCCATGACCCGCGAACAGCTTTACCAGGATATTCAGGATATCCATTTCCGTTGCGGCATGACGATCATTTTCGTCACGCACAATATGCGCGAGGCCGTATGCCTGGGGGACCGCGTGGTGCTGTTTACTCCGCATCCGGGCCGGGTCTGTGAGGAGTATTTCGTGGACCTTCCCCATCCCAGGGATATCAACAGCCGCGATCTGGCACAGTTGTCATCCCGCATCACCCGTGATTTGAAAGGAGCCATGGCATGAACAGGAACAAATGGTCCAAGTGGGGCGCCCATGCCTGCTCGCTCGTGTTTTTCATTCTCGTGATCTGGTTGTGGCAGTATTTGAGCGACCAGAAGGTCTGGAAGCCCTATTTGTTTCCCTCTCCGCTGGAGGTGTGGGAGTATTTATGCTCCTCCTTCCTGGACGGATCTCTAGAGGAAGCTTCATGGATTACTGTGAAGAGGCTGGTGATGGGGTATGGAATAGGCCTGGTGATGGGGATTCCCCTGGGCATGCTGTGTTCCCGCTTCCAGCTCATGCAGAATACCCTGGGCCTCGTTTCCCTGGGGTTCCAGGCCCTCCCGAGCGTATGCTGGGTTCCGCTGGCTACCCTGTGGTTCGGCCAGACGGAGGGTGCCATGCTGTTCGTGGTGATCATGGGGACGCTGTGGTCCGTGATTCTGGCGACGGCCAACGGCATGAGGAACGTTCCGCCCATTTATGCCCGCGCAGCGCGCACCATGGGCGCTGGCCCCATTTATTGCCTGATTCACGTGACGCTGCCTGCCTCCGCCCCGTTTGTGGTGAGCGGGATGAAGCAGGGCTGGGCCTTTGCGTGGCGTTCCCTGATGGCGGCGGAAATTTTTCGTTCCCATCCTGACCGGCTTCGGCCTGGGGCAGCTTCTGCACTTTGGCCGGGAGTTGAACGCGATGAACCAGGTGGTGGGCATCATGTTCGTGATCGTGGTGATCGGCCTGCTGTCTGACAAGATTCTGTTTTCCCCGCTGGAACGGTTCCTGCACCGCCGCTGGGGGACGGGGCAGGCCTGAGGGCTGCGCCTTGCAGACACAGATGAGCTGGTTGCGTCCGGCGAGGGGAAAGCCCGTTACTTGCCGGGGGATTCCAGGTTCCTTTTAAGAGCGTGGACTTCCTTGATGAGGGCCGGGAGCTTTTTGAGCGCGGCGTACTGGCGGCTGGCGTCCTTGAACGGAGATGCCGGGAAACCCCAGTAGGCGACGTTTTCGGGGATGTCCGAGATGACTCCCGTTTTGGCTCCCAGAACGGATTTCGAACCGATTTTAAGGTGTCCGGAGATGCCGACCTGGGCGGCGATGGTTGATAGTCGCCGACTTGGGTGCTGCCGGCGATTCCGGATTGGGCGACAATCACGCAATGCTTGCCGACGACGACGTTGTGGCCGAGCTGGATAAGGTTGTCTATCTTGGTGCCTTCCCCCACGATGGTGCGGCCGAACCTGGCACGGTCAATGGTGGTGTTGGCTCCTACGTCCACGTCGTCCCCCAGCTCCACGATGCCCACCTGGTCAATGCCTACGTAACGGCCGTTGTCCCCCATCAGGAAGCCGAAGCCGTCGGAACCGATGACGGCCCCCGGCTGGATGGTCACCCGGCTGCCGAGCTTGCAGCGTTCCCGGATGATGACATGGGCGTGCAGGCGGCAGTTTTCCCCCATCGTGACGCCGTCCCCGATGTCGCAGCCGTTGCCGATGTCCGTGCCGTCGCCAATTACGCAATGGGCGCCGATACAGGTATAGGCGCCCACATGGATTTTGTCCGGATTGAAGGTGGCCGTGGGGTCGATAATGGCTGTGGGATGGATGCCGGGCGTGAACCGGTAGGCGGAAGCCATGAAGTATTTCACCAGGGCGTTGAATGCCATGGAAGGATTGTCCACTTCCACAAAGGCGACGTTTTCCGGGTACGCGGGCAGGGCCGGAGGCACCAGGACGATTCCGGCAGAGGTGTGAAGAAAGTCTTCGAAGTATTTCTCGTTGCCGAGGAAGGAGGCTTCCTCATGAGATGCGTCGAGAAGGGAAGCGACCCCGAATACGGTCAGTTCGGGGTCGCCGGAAAGGGTTTTCCCCCCGGTGAGGGCGGCCACGGCTTCAAGTGTAAGCTTCATGGGAGTATGATTCCGCCTTCCCGGGGGTAATGTCAAGGGTTAGTTGGCCGGAGCCGCGGGAGCGGCAGGAACGGCCGGGGTCTTTTTCTTGGTGGGGTCAAAGCCCTTGGGAGCGTCCTTGTTGAGTTCCTTCATCACGGAGGGGGTGATGTCCATGCTGGGCTTCGTGTACACGAAGACCTGGTTGGAACGGAGAGCCTGGGCGCTCTTGTCCAGAATGAGGTCATAGTTGCCCTTGGTGGCGATGCCTTCCGTGATCTTGGTGATTTCACCCATGATCTTGGTGGAGCGCACCTTCATCTGTTCCTGAAGGGACTTGAGCTGGCGTTCCACGAAGCCGCGGCGTTCCTGTTCCAGCGCGATGACTTCCTGACGCTTGATCTGGGCTTTCTGTTCCAGCTCCTTCTTGTCCTTTTCATTCAGCATGGGATCCTGAAGCTGTTTGACCATGTCGTTGAAGTCGGCTTCCATCTTCTTGATGGTTTCCGCGCGGGTGTTGTTGGTTTCCTGCACGGTCTGGGCAGCCTTGTCTACTTCTGCCTGGGCTTCATGGGTCTTATAGTAGTCGGCGAAGAGTTTCTGCACGTCCACCGTTGCTACTTTAAGTTCGGCGTTGGCAGTGGCGCTTAATGCCATTGCAGCTGATACACATAATGCTGTTTTGAAGAATCTCATAATTTTTAGCGTCTTCTGACTTTGCCAGTTTACATGTGGAACGGCATGCGTCAACCTTCTAGCTATATTTCAGGATTGAACTTTTGTCATCATGGGGCCACTTTAGGCGCATGCAAACATTTTCCACCAAGGCCCAGTTGAAGGCGGCCCTTCTCAAGCATCACCGCAAGCATGACCACGTGGTTCTCGTTCCCACGATGGGAGCGCTTCACGACGGGCACCGCGCCCTGCTGGAACAGGCCCGCAAGCTGGCGGGAGAAGACGGCGTGGTGGTGGCCAGCATTTTCGTCAATCCCATCCAGTTCAACAATTCCTCCGACCTCCAGACCTATCCCCGCACCCCTGAAAAGGATTTGGAGGTGTGCGAGGGAGCGGGCGTGGATTACGTGTTTTCCCCCTCCCCGGAGGAGATGTATTCCGGGGAGCGCAGCATTACCGTGGAGGAGAGCTTTTTATCCGCTACGCTGTGCGGGGCGTCCCGCCCCGGACATTTTTCCGGCGTCTGCACGGTGCTTGCCAAGTTGTTCAACCTGGTGCAGCCCACGGACGCCATTTTCGGCAAGAAGGATTACCAGCAGCTGGCGATTATCCGCCGCATGGTGCGTGACCTGGATTTCCCGGTGCACATCCACGGGGCGGAGATTGTGAGGCACGGGAACGGCCTGGCCTATTCCTCCCGGAACGCCCGGCTGACGGCGGAACAGAAAGAGCAGGCCGTGATGATACGGAAGGCCATGCTTCAGGCCAGGGACGAGTTCCGGGCCGGAACGGATGTCCGGACGGTGAAGGAACATGCCGCCGCCATGATTGGGGCCGTGCCCGGCACGCGCATCGATTATCTGGAGATTGTGGATGCGGAGACGATGCAGCCGCTGGAGGAGAACCGGAATCCGGCCCTGATGGCCGCCGCCGTCTATTTTGGCGACGTGCGTCTTATTGACAATATAGAACTTTAATCCGGCACGGATTCCCTTATACTGCGCCCGTGATTACCGCCGCCAACCTCCACCGCAGCTATTCCATCGGCAAGAAATCCATTGAGATCCTGCACGGGGTGGACCTGCACATTGCCGCCGGGGAGAAGGTGTTCCTGTGCGGTCCCAGCGGAGCCGGCAAGACCACGCTGATGTACACGCTGGCCGGGCTGGAGACGCCCCAGGAGGGAAAGGTGACGATTGACGGCACGGATATTTACGCCTTGTCCGCCACGGCGCGGTCCGTGTTCCGGAACCGGAACATGGGATTCATTTTCCAGAATTACCTGCTGATGCCGGAACTGACGGCACTGGAAAACGCATGCCTGGCTTCCTCCATAGGAAGGAGGCCGCGCGTGGAGTACGTGACGGAGCTGATGGCGCGCGTGGGCCTGTCCCACCGCCTGAACCATCTGCCCAGCGAGCTGAGCGGCGGGGAGCAGCAGCGCGTGGCGATCGCCCGCGCCCTGGCGAATGACGCCCCGATTATTTTTGCAGATGAACCTACCGGGAACCTGGACCGGAAGAACGGCGCGGAGGTGCTGGACCTTTTGTTCGGCCTGGCGGACGAATCCCGCAAGACGCTGGTAATCGTGACGCATGACGAACACCTGGCCCGCCGGGGGGACCGCATCATCACGATCATGGACGGGCAGGCGGTCTGAGGCCGTCCGGTCCTGCGAGTTTTTTATCTCTCCTTTTATTTGCCGTCCGCCGCCAAATGCAGGACGGCCTGGTGCACGCCCCGGACCACCTGGGCCATGCGGCGGTAGTCCAGCGTTTCCGGCAGGTCTCCGGGCTGATGGTAGTTCGGGTTCCGGAAGAAGGAGGTGTCCGTAATCATGACGGCGGGCAGGTCTTTGGCCCAGAAGTTGCGGTGGTCGGAGAAGTCCATGCACATGCCCTTGATTTCCGGCAGGTTCAGGCGGACGGTAGGCAGGAAGGACTGCATGTTTTTCTGGACTGTCCGCGCCAGCCTGACGCTGTCCCAGTTGCCGACGATGGCGATGAAGTCCCCCGGCGGGGTAGGACTGGCTGTTTTCCCTGTCCGAGAAGTAGCCGATCATTTCCAGGCAGATCATGGCTTTCACGCCTATCTGCTCCGTATAGAGTTTTTTGGGCGTGCTGCGCGCTGCCCATCTGTTCCGTGCCGAAGTAGGGCGGTTCCTCGTTGGCATACGCGATGAGTTCAATGGTGTCATGGGGGGAGATGCCCTTGAGCATGCGTCCCAGGGCCAGCAGTCCGGCTACGCCGCTGGCGTTGTCGTCCGCTCCGGGGGTGCTTCCGCAGGTGTCGTAATGAGCGCCGACGATGACCCTTTTGGCGGATTTGCCGGGGAAAACGGCGCTGACGTTGACGAAGGTGCGCTTGTCCGCCGTGAAAGGCTGGTACGTGACCGTAGCTCCCGATTCCGACAGGGACCGGGCGATGTATTGGACCGCCCTGGCCTGGTTCTTTTCATAACCCGCCGGGCGCGGCAATTTCAATGTGAGAGGTCTAATATGGAGTATTCCTGCATGTTTTTCTCAGCAAATCATAAATCGCCGTTTTTTACCGGTGAGGCGGCAAGAGGGATAACACCGGACCCCTGAATACAGCCTGTATTTTATATGGGAAAGGGAGCAATCTACTCTTTTTAGGATTAGGAAAGAGTTGCTGAATGTCCGGCGAAACTGAAGTTTACTGGAGCGGTGAGATTAACGGGCCTCACTAGGATGGTCATTTGAACGTTCCGGTTGAATTGACAATGTTGTTGTTCACTGAAGGAATAACCTTGGGAAAATCGATCGTCATCACTTCCATAAGCATCAATCTTATTTTCCGGATCAAAGATAAGATGTTTGCCTTGTTTATTCTTTGTCAGGAGAACGGCATGCCGTTCATCGCCACTTGCGTTGGAGGCGGTAACGATCACACTTGGGTAACCTAACTGAGCCCAAAGAATATGCAGTAAAATGCACCGTTCCCTGCAAAAGGCGATTCTGCGTTCAAACAAAGTCATCAAAGGGACAATAGGGTTTATTCGATAATATTCCGTTCGTTCCTGTTGCTTGGATTCTACCTCTTCTCCCTGGAGAGGTCGTCCGAAGGTGGTGACGAAATTCCAGATGTCCGCAAAGTCTTCGGAGAGTGCCTGAATACGTGGATAGTTTTCCAGTTTCGTATTTTGAAGAATTCCGTTAATGAGCGCTGTTTCACTTCCATTAGTGTATTCATTATTAAGGAACTGTACGTTTTGTAAATTCATTGTTTTGATTATGTAATGTTTACTGTTTTTATGATTTGGATTTTCTGCTGCATAGGTATCTTCCCAGAGCAGTTTTCCGGTGTTCCGGGTTCGCGCAGAATGGCACACCTGAATTTCCACTATAGGTTTTCGCGCTGATATTGCCTTCTTGCTTTTCCCGAGAGTGCATTACTTTTGCCGAAAGCATCAGACTTCAATCGGAACTTCTCATCTAGAGGGAATCGTCCGATTTTCAGGTTTTCCGTTCGTGGTTGCTTCATCCGGCACAAAAATTGAAGGGAAAGGATCGGTATTGCAATCATGCGGGTTGTTGTGTAGCTTGTTGCGCATGTGGGACTGGATTATGATCAAGGATGCGCTCCGGGCGATCGTTGAAATTTTTTCATCCTGTGGGTATTCCTGTACCAGATTTACCGCGCTTTCCATGCAACGCGCGGCGCGCGCATCATGGTGGGGCTGTTCGCCTGTTTCCTGGCCTTGGTGGTGCTGGCCTTTTTCTTCCAGTTGAACGTGATTTCATGGATCCTGACGCGCATTTTTCGCCCCCGGCCTGGCGCTGGCGCTGGTGGTGATTTTCCAGCCGGAGCTGCGTGTGGGGCTGGCGAAGCTGGGCAGCCATCCGTTCTTCTCCTCCTTCGCCAAGCTTCAGCGGGTTGACTTTCTGGACAATTTCTGCAAGGCGGTGAGCAAGCTTTCCAACCAGCGGTTCGGCGCCCTGTTCGCTTTTGAGCGTAGTATCAGCATGAAGCCCATTGAGGATTCCGGCGTGAAGCTGGACGCCATTTTTTCTCCGGAACTGGCTCTGACGATTTTCCATACCAAGACCGCCCTGCACGACGGAGGCGTGGTGATTTCCGGCGACCGCATTTCCGCGGCGGCCTGCGTGTTCCCGGTTTCCCAGAAGGAGATGAGCGACCGTACCCTGGGGCTGCGCCACCGGGCGGGCGTGGGCATGTCCGAGGAGAGCGACTGCGTGGTGGTGGTGGTGTCCGAGGAAACGGGGGCGATTGCCCTGGCCGTGGGGGGCAAGCTGGAACGCAACCTGACGCCGGAACAGTTGAAGGGCCGCCTTGAAGAGCTATTGAATATTTCTCCTTCCAATGAAAAAACTGCTATTGCTTAACTGGCCGGCCAAGCTGTTCTGCCTGGTGCTGGCTGTGATCATCTGGTCTTTTTATCAATCACTGGGTGACCACGAACGACGGCGTGCCCTCCCGTGGGCAGCTTGAGGAGATCAGAAGATCCCATCCCTGAAGATTTACCGTTATGAGGGAATTTCATTGTTACCGGAACCGATACGGAAGTCGGTAAGACTTATGTAAGCTGCCTGATCGTCAAGGCCCTGAGAGAAGCGGGCATCAATGCCGCCGGGTTCAAGCCCGTGGCCTGCGGAGACAGGCAGGATGCCCGTCTTCTGCGCGAGGCAGGACCGGAGGGGCTGACGCTGGACGAGCTGAATCCCGTTTTCCTGAAGAACGCCACCTGCCCTTATGTGGCGGCCCGGCTGGAGAATACGCAGGTGGATGAAGGAGCCATCCGCCGCGCCTATGACGCCCTGGCCGCCGCGCATGAATGCGTGCTGGTGGAAGGTGTGGGGGGATGGGAAGTCCCGATAGGCCCCGGCCGGAATTTCAGCGACGTGGCCGCGGATTTCAAGCTGCCCGTGCTGCTGGTGATCGGCAACAAGCTGGGGGCCATCAATCATGCCCTGCTGACGCTGAATGCGGTCAAGGCGCGCGGCCTGGAATGCCTGGGCATTGTGTTTAATAACGTGAAGGATGAATGGGATACGGCCTGCGTGACGAACAGGAGCATGGTGGAGGAGTTTTCCGACGCGCCCATTCTCGGCGAGCTGATCCATGGGCAGGATTCCATGGACATTGACGCCTTGATGGAACGCCTGCGCTGAGCACGGTAGCAGTTTGACGGATGGAAGAAGATGGGGGTGAAGAAGCTCTTTCCTCCCCGTTCGTTTCAGGGTGTGAACTGGCGGCGTAGAGGAACCGGCATGTAGTGTTAAAAGACCAGGGGAGAGGGACAGGTTTTCAGGTTTTGACAGGAATTGAGACGGGAGGGCGTAAATAAGGAATGTTTTTGTCCAGAGTTTTCAGCATTCCTGTACGGTTTTTTATTGCCCTGCTGGTTTGTTTCCCGTGGGAGCTGCTGGCAGGGGAGGTGGTAACTGCGCCTGTGCCGGAGTTTTCCTCCCCTGCGCTGATTCCCTATCCTTCCAAAGTCGTCAGGGGTAAGGGTGGCGCGCGTTTTAAAAGCGTTCATGTACATTTGGGCCGGGATGTTCCCCGCAGGGATGACCTGGTGAGGGAAATGAAGGATGTATTCAGGATGTCCGGCATTCCGGCTTCCGTGAGCAAGGATGTTTTTGAGGAAGGTTCCCTGACATGGGAGTTAAGCCTGGACGCCGGAATTGAGGGAGAAGCGTATGTCCTGTCCGTCACGCCGGAAAAGACAACTGTCAGGGCAGGGGGCTTTGGCGGTTTTTTTCAATGCCCTGCAAACGCTGCGGCAGCTGGTTTCCAAAGAGAAGGAAGGTTTTTCATGCCGTCCGTGCAGATCAGTGACGAACCCGCCTTCGCCCTGCGGGGGTATGATGCTGGACGTGGGGCGCTATTACATGTCTCCCGCGTTTATCAAGGAGCTGATGCGCCGGGTTTCCCGCTACAAGATCAATACGCTGCATCTGCATTTGACGGATGATCCCGCGTGGAGGCTGGAGGTGAAGAAGTATCCGGTTTTGACAGACCGCGCTTTTCACTGGAAGTCACGGTTACCGGGCAAATTTTATACGCAGGAACAGTTGAAGGACCTGACGGATTATTGCGCCCGGCTGAATATCCAGGTGATTCCGGAGATCGACATGCCGGGGCACAGCCAGCCGTTCGCCAAGGCCATGAAGACCGGCATGCAGACGGAGAAGGGCATTTCCATACTGAAGGATGTCGTGGACGAGACCGTTGCCCTGTTTCCAGGAAGGTTTTTTTTCACATGGGGTCCGACGAGGTGCACATTACGATGAAGGATTTTATTCCGCGCATGGCGGAGTATATCCGCGGGAAGGGGCAAGGAGGTGTTCGTGTGGTCGCCGGGTGGCCCGCACGATAAGGATGCCGTGCTGATGTGCTGGGGCGTGAGCGAGGCCGGAGCCCGGATGGACAAGGGAATGAAGCGCATTGACAGCAATGGCTTTTTACATTGACTGGGCTGATTCCCAGTCCGGCGTATACCAAGTGTTTTTCCAGCAGCCCTGCGAGGTGCCGCAGGGGGATGAGAAGGCGTTGGGAGCCATCATGCCCGTGTGGTGCGACGGGAACCTGAGCAGTGAGAAGAGGGTGCTGGAACAATATCCCTTTACCCCTGCGTACTGACGTTTGCGGAGCGCGTCTGGCGCGGGAGCGCCACCAAGCGGAAGGATTACATGGCGCAGCTCCCTCCCAGGGGAACGGCCGGATGGGCGGAGTTCCGGGAGTTTGAACAACGGCTGGCTTCCCACCGTGACCGGTTTTTCCGGGACGTTCCCTTTGCGTACGTGAAGCAGGCGGATATGGTCTGGAGCCTGATAGGGCCATTCGACCACCGGGGTAAGAATGACACGTCCTTTGAACCGGAGCGCAAGATTGCGCCTTTCTACCGGGACGGGGACAGGACGCTGGAGTGGAAGAAGACGCCTGTTTACGGTGGAGCCGTGCATATCAGGCACCTTTTTGCGATGTTCAATATGCACCGGAACCAGTACCGGCTGGACCACTGGCCCACGCTGATGTCGGGGGACGTGGGAAAGGGCAGCGGAACCTGCTATGCGCTGACTTCCATCCGCAGCCCGAAGGATCAGGAAGTGTGGCTGATGGTTGGCCTGAACGGCATGTGGGGGCATTCAGGCGGGTACCGCAGTGCCCGTGCTCCGGAGCAGGGGAGCTGGGATTTTTCCGGCGGGGACGTGTGGCTGAACGGAAAGCGCGTGAATCCGCCCAGGTGGCCGTTCAGGAGCCTGCCCTGGACGGATTGGGGAAAAAGGCCGCATTGAAGAAGCCCCCTGACCTGGGAGGGGTATTTCTTCCGTCCCCCCGTGAAGGTGAAGCTCCGCAAGGGATTGAACCGCGTACTGATACGCAGCGTGTTCGGCCACTGGAAGGGGGACAACGGGCAGAGAAGCTGGTTTTTCTGCTGTATTCCCGTCCTGTGGGATGGTGTCCATTACCGGGAGGTTCCGGGCCTGGAATATGATCCCCGCCCGGACGCCCGCTGACAGGCAGGCTTCCTGCCGTCACTCTTTTCAAAGGCGGAGAGGATGGCCTCATGCACGTCCTGCGCGGAACGGATTTCCGGCAGGGATGCCGGGCCGATGAATACGGGCTGCTGGTTTTGCGGGTACCCGGTCCCTGCCATGGGAGCCTTTCACCTGGTCTCCGTTGAGGGGAATGATTTTCATCAGTGCGCGGAAGCCCAGCTTTTTTTCAGCAGGAAGGCGGCGGCGTGGAACATGGGGAAGGAGAGGGTCGGGTCAAAGAACATTTCCGCCGGATCGTAGCTTCCTTCACGGAAGGGTCGTTGATGTAAATATGGGCTGTCTGATGGTCCGCCACAGCAAAGGCCCGGGAGGCGCCGCAGTCCAGCATTTCCGTACCCATTTCCGGTTTGACGGCGATCCAGCCCCGTTCACGGAAGAGGCGGTTGAGGGCAATGCTGCGGGAGACGTCGGAAATGCCGTATTCACTGAGGATAACGGGGGTGACGCCTTCCTGTTCCAGAAAGTCGACCAGGTCGCAGAGCAAACCGTCCATGGCTTCCGCCGCCCGGGCCGCCTGCATTGAGGAAGGGCCGAATTTCTGAAGGTCATAGTCCAGGTAGGGCAGGTAGATGAGGTTGAGGGCAGGGCGGTGTTTCCGTTCCACCCACCGGGCGGAGTCCGCTATCCATCGGGAGGACTGGATGCCGGCCATGGGGCCCCAGAAGGTGGGGAAGGGGAATTCCCCCAGGTCTTTTTTAATGGTCTCCCGGAGTTCCATGGGCTGGGTGTAGATGTCGAAGACCTTGCGGCCGTCCGCCGGGTACATGGGGCGCGGCGTGATGGTCCAGTCCGCCGTGGAGTACATGTTGTACCACCAGAAGAGCTTGGCGCAGGTGAAGCCGGGTCCGTACCGTTCCCGCAGCTTTTCCCAGAGGCGCGGTCCCTGCACCAGTTTGTTGGATTGCTTCCAGAACTGGATTTCACTCATGTTCCGGTTGTACCATCCGTTGCCGGGGATGGCGTGCTCCCGCGGGGAAAGCCCCGTCACATAAGTACTCTGCGCGGAGCAGGTGAGGGCCGGAAAGGCAGGGGGAAGGAGGAAACGTCCCCTCCGCCCAGGCGGAGAGTCGCGGCATGTGTTCCATCATCTGGCGGGAAAGGGCCACCACGTCAATGACGGCCACACGGGTGCGAGGGAGTTTCATGGAAGGGATATTAGCGGTTTGATGCGGGAATTCCATCTTTCCATTTGAAAAAATGGCGGCATCCGTCATGATTCCCCGCATGGAACGTCAGGATAAACGACTTGTGACCAGTTGCGCCCGATCAGCTTTGAAACGGGGATTGCCCCGAATGCCACGGCCTCCGTGCTGGTGACCTTCGGCCGCACCAAGGTGATTTGCGCCGTTACGATTGAGGAGGATGTCCCCCGCTGGATGAAGGTTCAGCGTGTGGAGGGCGGCTGGCTGACGGCGGAGTATTCCATGCTCCCCTATTCCACGCTTGACCGCAAGCGGCGCGATATTACGGCAGGGAAGCTGGACGGACGTTCCAGCGAAATCCAGCGCCTGATAGGCCGCTCCCCTGAGGGCTGCCGTGGACCTGGGCAAGATCGGGCAGCGCACGATCTGGGTGGACTGCGATGTTTTGCAGGCGGACGGGGCACCGGACCGCTTCCATCACCGGGGCTTCCGTGGCCCTGGCCATTGCCGTGAACAAGCTGGTGGCGCAAGGCAAGCTGGCGGAGTCTCCCATGAAGAGGCTGGTTTCCGCCGTTTCCGTGGGGATGCTGGGCGGGGAAGCCCTGCTGGACCTTTGCTATGTGGAGGACAAGGATGCGGAGGTGGATATGAACCTGGTGATGACGGACCGCGGTGAGTTTGTGGAAGTGCAGGGCTCCGGGGAGGAGGCCGTGTTTACGGCGGACCAGATGAGCCGGATGCTGGAACTGGGCCGCAAGGGCCTGGAAGAGATTGCCGGGCTTCAGCGCCAGGTGATCGCCGATGCGGACAAGCCGGACGCCGACGCGCTGGAAGGGCTGAGCGCCTTTTTCGGCAGCGGCAGGCAGGCATGAATTTCCCATGGCGCGGGATTGTTCCGGCTCCCGGCAAACGGGGGCCGCGGAGGAATCCCGGCGCCCTTCCAGGCCCAACATTTTTATGAGAATATGCTTGTCCTGACTGGGAAATCACGTTAATAGTAGAGACGAACATAGATAACCACGTACGGTTTTCTTAAACTGTAAACATTCCATCATATCCAACAATGAAAGTATCTTTTGCAACACGCCAGTTACGCAGGGGTTCACCCTGATCGAACTTTTGGTTGTTATTGCCATTATCGCCCTGCTGGCTTCCGTGGCGTACGGTCCGATTCTGAACCAGATCAACAAGGGCGACCAGATGCAGGCCCCTGACCAACATGAAGAACGTGGGTGTGGCGATGAACGAGTTCAAGTCCAACAGCAAGCTGGGCAACTTCCCCGATGACATCACCGCGGACCGCGTGGTGGCGCAGCACAATTACATGAGCGGCCTGGGCGCGCTCCAGGGGATACCTCCAATGACTACTTCCGCCAGCTTCTGGGAAAGCAACTTCTACGCCAAGGTGCAGACTCCTTCCGGCGGTTCCACCGTTACTCCCGACGGTGAAATCTATGACGGCAAGGCCCTGACCCCCGGTGAAGTGGGCTTCTCCTACGTCATGCGCAAGGGTGACAATAACAAGAAGGTAGGCATTGGCAGCTCCGTGGGTGAATATCCCCTGATGGTTACTTCCGTGCTCCCCGGTGAAGACGGCAGCACCGTCGTGGCTGGCAACGCCGTCCGCTTTGACCCGGAAAGCTTCCGCGGCAAGGTTCTGATTTTTTCACGACCGCCCAGAGCGCCAAGACTCTGGAACTGGATGACAACGACAACCTTCAGGACACCTTCATTCCCAAGAGAAGGGGCAAGGATGTCAGTGACCAGTTCCTGATTCTCACGCCTGATTTCAGCGGCCAGGAATAAGTTTTTTCCGTTAGCATGATTTGCACAGGGCGCATCCTTAGGGATGCGTCCTTTTTCATGCCCCTTCACTGGAATCTGGAGCATTCCGAACCGCCGGTCCACACCGTATGACAGAAATGGCCGGCCCGGTAAAAAGAGGCAGCGGCCACGGTTGGTCCGGGAACAAGGAGTAAAAAACGTTGTTGGATTTCCCCATGTTTGTTTGGATTGCATTTGATTAGCTATTTTTTATATCTGCCGCCGGATAGCCGCATGATGGGGCAGCGGAAAGGCGCGGCCCGTGAGCTATTGTCATTTATGGGTCATCCGTTGTGCGCTACGGGTGGTCATGGTTTCAATACACTTATCATGACCAAGATTGTGATTGCCCTGTTATCCTTAGCGGCGCCACTGGCATGCGCCGCCCTGCCTTCCGGTTCACCCTCCGGAGCCGCCGCCCTGGTGAGGAGAAGGTGGTTCAAATGAAGGGCGTCATGTCCTTGTCTCCCGCTATGGTCAAGGAGATCAATGAAGGCGGAGCCCTGACTATTTCCTCCCCTCTTTTCCTTCCGGTTATTATACCGTGTACCGTTTTTGTTCCTCCCGCGGGAATGTAGTGCAGGCTTTTTTTCCGTGTTGGAGAGAAACCAGCCCAGGCCCCTTGGGATGCTCTCTTCCCGTGCAGGTAAAGGCCCGGGAAGAGCTGGATGAAGACGTATCCTAAGCTGGAACGGGGAAGTGGTAGCCATGTTTTCCTATGGAAGATCCTATATGCCCCATTGTGAGGAAGTCCTGGTGCGGGAGGCCGTGTACGGCCCCCTCCGGGCGCGATGGTTTCCCATGGCGGCGGCGGAGGATTTTACGGAGGGCCTCCCGGCAGGGGGAAACGGGTTTGCCGCCAACCAGCTTAAACCAAGTCTTCCGGATAATGAGGCCAGCTCCAAGCCGTCAGACGACAAGGAGACGCCTGTTTCTCCGGACAGGAAGCCCGACCTTTCTCTGGATTCCCTGCTTACTGAAAATACGGTGCCGACGTCTTCTCCCGATCCCAAGACGCTGCGTTTGCCGGCGTCTCTGAAGGCGGAGGCCGTTCCGGAACCGTCTTCCGCCATGCTGGGCATGTTCGGCATCGCCTGCCTGCTGATGCGGCGCAAGCGGGAGTTGAACTCCGGTCCCGTTCTCCATTCCGGTTTTCCAGCCGGGAAGGAATGGCTTTTCTTTTCCACGCCGGAACATGGTTTGCAAACAGGCCGTGTCATGAAAGGCGTTCCGGCCTGAAAAAGCCGGAACGCCTTCATGCAGCTAAGTGAATGGATTTTATTTGCCTGCGGGCGTGCCGAAGACGTTGATTTCCGCAGCGGAAGCGCTGTTGCCGTCCAGCGAGTTCGTGCCGGTGAAGCGGAAGTAGCGTACGGGTTCCTTGACGTTCTTGAGGTTGACGGATTGCTCGATGGGATTGGCGCGGAGGTTGGAGAATTCCCCTTCCGCCGCCTTCGTCCAGGTTTTTCCGTCCGGGCTCACTTCAAACTGGTATTTGTCCGTCATTCCGGAGGTTTTTCCATCCTGCCTGGGCAGGTAGGAGAAGCTGGAGACCTGGTAGGGTTTGCCCATATCCACCACAAAGGATTGGGGCGCCTCAGCCTTGGCGAACCAGGAGGTTTCCGGATTGTCGTCAATGGCCGCCGCAGCGTTTCCGGAAGTGGCGTTTTTCACCTTCCACCCGGTTTTGCTGATGCCGAATTTGGCCTGGCTGACGGGACCCAGCTTGCCGTTGGAGAATTGGCAGCGAGCCTTGACAGTGCCGCTTTCCGCAAATTTGGCGCCCTGGCTATAGACGGGGGAGCCTTCCTTGGGTTCGCTGCCGTCCGTCGTGTACAGGATTTTGTTCTTGCCGTCCGCAAGGATGATGAGGTTGTCTCCGCGGCGGAAGATGGAGGGCCGCACGGCGCCTGCCGGCTGGCGGAAGAGGGAGAATTCAGAGATGCAGGGCGTGGCCTGGCCATCAGGGATTTGACGTCCGCAGGGTCCAGTTTGCCGGTTTTGTCCGCCGCCACGTTGAGGATGAGGTTGGCTCCGCGTCCCACGGAGTCAAACCATACCTGCATGAGTTCTTCCGGGGATTTGACGCGGGAAGCCTGCCCCTGGTGCCAGAACCAGCCGGAATGGTTGATGGTGGTGTCCCCCTTCCGCCGGCACCCAGCGTTCTCCGCCGCGCTTGCCGGTTCCTCCGCCTCCGCCGTTCAGCCCCACGGTGCTCCAATGGGGGTAGTTGACGTGGCCCTTTTTTCAGAGCCGCCCCAGCGGGCGTCTCCGTAGTGGCCCGCGCCCCAGATGATGCAGTTGGGCTGGATTTTGCGGATCATCTCCACGATTTTTTCAAAGTTGTAGTACTTTTCCGCGTCGCCGATGTTGCGCTTTTCCTTGGCCCCTCCGTAGTAGCCGTCCCCCCCGTTGGCGCCGTCAAACCAGATTTCAAAGACGGGGCCGTAGTTGGTCAGCAGTTCGCGGATTTGCTTGTAGTAAACGTCCAGATAGCCTTCCTTGCCGTAGTCCGCATTGTTGCGGTCCCAGGGACTGAGGTAGGTGCCGAATTTAATGCCGTGCTTTTTGCAGGCCAGGGCGAATCCCCTTGACCACGTCTCCCTTGCCGTTTTTCCACGGGCTTTTGGTGATGTTGTGGTCCGTGGACTTGGTGGGCCACGCGCAGAAGCCGTCGTGGTGCTTGGCCGTATAGATCATTCCTTTCATGCCGCCCTTCTTGAAGGTGGAAACGATGTCGGAGGCATTGAAGTCCGTAGGGTTGAAGATTTTCGGATTTTCGTCGCCATAGCCCCATTCCCTGCCCGTGAAGGTATTCAGGCCAAAGTGGATGAAGCCGTAGAATTCCATGCGCTGCCAGTTGACCTGGGAGGGGGTTGGCACCGCCCCGTAGGGCTTGGGAGGGTCTGCGGCCCAGCCGGGCAGCATTGAAGAAGAGAGAACCGTTCCGAGGAAGAGGGAGGCAAGCTTGTTCATGCAGAAAAAACGTGTGTTAAAAAATACGGGGAATGTTCCACCCTTCTTTCATACGGGGGCTTGGCTGTCAAGTTGAAAGGGAGGGTGGAAGGGGAACGAAGGGGGTTAGCAGGCTCTAACTTCGACATGCGGGGAATTCCGCTTGATACGGGACCGGGGTCCGTTTAGCATACAAAGGACTTTTTGTTCCATGTCCTATTTCCGTTTTTACTGCTGGCGCTGGTTCTTCTGACCGGTTCCGCGTTTATCAGCGAGAGCGCTCCCGTTTACATGGCCCGGCGGGACAGCAAGTTCGCGCTCGTCCCTCTTTGCGACGGTTTTGATTTTCCGGTAGGCAAGCCTGACGGCAACGGCTATTACCGGTCCCGCGGCCTGCGCGTGAAAAGCCCCCGCCACATGGGCGAGGACTGGAACGGCAACAGCGGGGGCAATTCCGATCTGGGCGATCCCGTTTATTCCGTGGGCCACGGCGTGGTGACTTACGCGGCGGACGCCCGCGGCGCGTGGGGGAAAGGTGGTGATTGTCCGCCATGCCTTCCGCGAGCCCAAGTCCGGAAAGGTTCTTTGCTGCCAGACGCTTTACGCCCATTTGAATGATATTAACGTCGTGCTGGGGCAGTTGGTGCTCCGCGGCACCCAGGTGGGCACCATCGGCACGAACCGCGGCATGTATCCGGCCCACCTTCATATTGAACTGCATTACAATCCGGACGTGAATTGCGGCCAGCAGGGTATTCCCAAGACGGAGCGCAATTACGGCCGCCTGACGGATTTCATCACCCGCTTCCGCCGCCTGCCTCTGGAAAAAGAGGATGGTGCGCGTGCCCATCGGCGGGTTCCTGCCTTACAAGGGCACGGAAGGACTTTGATTTTTTGACGGATGACGGACGGTGAAGCTGTGCATTTTCGGCGGTTCGTTTGATCCCGTGCATGAAGGGCACGTTCGTGTGGCTGCGCATGCGCGTGAGTACTGCGGGCTGGACCGTGTGCTGTTCATGCCGTGCTCCCTGTCTCCGCTGAAGGAGCAGGCCCCCGCCGTGACGGATGACCAGCGTTGCCGGATGATTGATCTGGCGCTTCGGGGACTGGATTGGGCCGTGCTTGACCGGACGGATTTGAATCTTCCGCCGCCTTCGTGGTCTTGGAGAGTGGCGGAGTGCGTAGCGGACCGTTATCCCGGCGCGGAGCTGTTCTGGCTGATGGGCAAGGACCAGTGGGATTCCCTGGAACAGTGGGGCCGCTGGGAGCACCTGGCCGGGCTGGTGACGTTCATCGTGTACCACCGCGGCGGTGAACCGGCGCCCAGGGAAGGGGTGCGCGCCGTTTTCATTGAGGGGGGGATGAGCCCGCTTCTTCCACCCGTGTGCGGCATGATCTGCGTACGGGCGTATGCCCCGTGCCTCATTTGAATCCGGAGGTGGAGAGCCTGATCAGGCGGGAAGGCCTGTACGGCGCGGCGCGCAGCTGGGGGAAGCAGCCTGTTTTACCTCATTCCTGCTTGTTTCCGGGGCTTCCTCCGCGTAGTGGACCTGCATCAGCGTGAGCCCGTCCGGCGGGGCGCAGAACGGGCTTTTATCATCCGGGCGTGGGTAGTTAATGAGGCGCGCCAGTTCGTCCAGCGTGATTTTTCCCCGCGCGGCTTCATGAGCGGCTCCTGCCATGAGGCGCACCATTTTATAGAGAAAGCCCGTTCCGGTGAGGGTGATGAAGACATGTTCCCCCTCCTGCACCACCTGCGCCTGCGTGATGGTGCGGAGGAAGTAGTCCGCCGGGATGGGGCGCGGTTCATTGCCGCGCAGGGCCGCAAAGGCCGTAAAGTCATGCGTTCCCAGAAAGAGCCGGACGGCTTGCTCCAGAATGTCCGTGCTCCAGGCCAGTGGACGGTGCCAGGCCAGCCCGGCGTCAAAAGGGCTGAGGACAGGCGCACGGGAGATGCAGTAGCGGTAGGTTTTTCCCGCCGCGCTGAACCGGGCGTGAAAGCCTGGGGGAACGTATTCCGCATGGGTGATCCGTATGGTCCGGGGCAGGCGGGTATTGAGGGCGGTGGGCCATTTGTCCGCAGGAATGCGGTGGGTGTCCGGCGCATCCACATGGAAGACCTGGCCCAGCGCATGCACGCCGGCATCCGTCCTGCCGGAGCCGTGGATGCGGACGGCGGAGCCGAAGAGGGCGGAAAAGGCGCGTTCCAGGGCGTCCTGTACGGTGCGGCCCCCCGGCTGGCTTTGCCAGCCCAGGTAGGGGCGTCCATCGTACGCGGTGGTGAAACGGATGCGGGGCATGGGGCCGATTGTGTTGGAACGGTCCGGTTTTGGCAAGCGGCAAGTACCGTGCGGTGACGGTTTGGAATGGATGCCGTGCGTTCCGTCCGCTCCCTAGCTTGGAGGCCATAAAAAGATGGCTATACGAATACAGGATTTTGGAATGCTGCATGTGGCTCCGGATTTGTCCGGCGTGATTCCGTTGAACGCGTTTGAAGCGCAGGCCGCCGGAGTGCGGAACTTGGCTGCGGGCGCGATGGATTTGGCAGGAACGGCGGGTGCCGCGCTGAAGGAGATGCAGGAGGTGAGGGATGCCGGGCAGTGGGCGCAGGCCCGCGACGGCCTGTACCGCTTTGAACAGGACGTGATGCGGGAGCTGGAGGCCGGCGGGGAGCCGGACCGCCTTCAGGAGAAGTGGAAGAAGGCTTTGGCGGAACGGCTTCCCGCCTACCTGCCGGGCCGGATGTCCGCCCCGGTGAGGGAGCGCGTGGAGCTGGCGAGGGAGAACCTGGAGACTGCCGGAAGCATTTATTTGCAGAAGATGTCCTGGCTGGGCCAGTTGGAGGAGGCTCGGCGGTCCTGGGCCGGAGGGGTGGAGTCCGCCGTAGAGCAGGGGGAGGATTCCCTGGCCGAACGCAGGATTGAAGAAGGCCGCGGCGTGTTTGTGACCGGAGATGAAGCCTCCCGCATGGCGGAGGAAGCTCGTGCCCGTGTGGCGCTGAACCGGGCGGTGGAGGAGGTTCGCCGTGATCCGGCCGCGGCAGTGCGCCTCGTTTCCCGGGAGCGGGAAATGCCTCAGACCCCGGAGGAAAGAAGAGTGGCGCAAGAGGCTTCTGCGGCATATGGAGAGCTGAAGCGGCGTTATGCGGATGCTGTGGCGGCTACCGTATCCGGCGGCGGCCTGCTGCGGGATGACGGGCTGGCGAATGCGGAGAAGCACGGCTTGATCAGTTCCGAGCAGTTGAGGCGTTATACGGCTTCCAGGGACCGGAGGCAGGCGGCGGAGTTTTCCGGCGTCAGTATTCCGGGAGACGACATGCTGCTGTGCCGCATGGCCTCCCTGATTGATGAGGATTGCGGCGGAGAGGGGGATGCGGACGCCATGATTGAAGTGGCTACTTCCGGCCTGCCTGCGGCGCAGGTGGAAAGACTCCTCCGGCGGCGGGAGGTGATGATGAATGTTCCCCTGGAGCTGCGCCGCGCGGCTTCCCGCCGCCTGTCCTCCATGTTCCGGAACGGAGCCTGGGGACCGCCGGAGGACGCCCGTGCGGTGGAGGAATGGAAACGCGTCCAGATGGAGTTGGCGGAGGCCGTGCAGAGGTCTCCGGAACAGCCGGCGGAGGAGATGGAGAAAGTTTTTGAGAAGGAAAACCGCCTCCAGGATGCAGGCTGGGTAGGTTTTATGGATATGAATATGAATAACGGAAAGGAAGGCAAGTGATGATGGAAGATGAGAGGAACCAGGAACAGGACGGGACATTTTTAGTAGAAGAAGGCGTGCCGGAAAAGGCCTCCGCAACGATGGAGGAAAACCGGTTGCAGGAGGAGAACGCGGTATCCGCAGTCCCTTCCGGCGCGGGAGAATTCCCGGAACAGGTGGCGGCAGCGAAGGAAGAGTACTGGAACAGCGTGCTGACGGGAGATGTGATGACCATTCCCCGGGAGGTCAGGCAGAAGGCGGAAGCGATGTATCCGGCGGGAACGGCTGACCGGGAAAGGATTGCCGCGTGCGTGATGCAGTCATGGGTGGCGGATTTGGGGGAAATCCCCCGCGAACGCATCCGGAGGGACTGGAAGAGTATCCGGGAAGAGGTGGCGCGGCAGTATGGAGCGTCCGGCAAATCTGATGACGAATTGTTTGTGGCCGTCTCCATGCACAACCAGGTGCGCCTTTCCCAGCGGGAGACCTTGTTTGAATTGTACCAGGAGGAGTATGACCGCACGCTGGCCGGGAGTGGAACGGCTCCGGACGAACGGAGGAAAGAGGCTGTTTCCGCGTGGCCGGAGGAGATGCAGGCCGTGGCGGACCAGTTGAAGAGCAGGGCCGTGTCCGACGCCCTGGATGACAGGAACCGTCTGGCGGACGCCGCCGGAATTATCCGCAGGGGCTGGAAGGGCTGGTAGCCAGTGAGGCTCCGGCGCCGGAAGGTTTTTCCGCTGTGCAGGTGAACCGGAAGGCGGTTGCCGGAGTTCCGGACGTCATTCGCGCCGTGGATTGCCTGGCGTCCCTGGAGGACGGGGGACCGGCGGAAGGTGTTCCGCATGATGGCCCCCCTACCTGCGTTCCCGGCCCGCTTTCCGGGATGCCCTGGGGGCGCGCTGAAACGCGGAGCAGCGGAAGCAGCGGAAAATGTGGCTCATCTGGCCGTGAACGGTGCGGCCTGGGCCCTCCCGGAAGGCCGGGAGAAGGAGGCGTTGGACAGGTATTCCCGGAGTTTGAGGAACTGCGGGATTTGCCAGGATGGAGTTTGCTCCCCTGCGCGGAGGAAAGGATGCCCCCTGGTTCCGGGAGATGCTGGTGGACATGGCCCAGCAGGGCGCATCCACGGCGCTGGCGTTCAGCGGCCCGGCCGGGCTGGGACTGCTGATGGCCGGGGAGACGGGCCGCCACATGGCGGATGCCCGGCGCATGAATCCGGACGGCGTGTTTGATGCCCAGATGGGTGGCGCGGTCGTGTCCGGGGGATGAACACCCTGCTTTCCTTCGGGATAACGAAGCTGGGCCAGCGGATGCTGGGGCAGGGGATGCGCGCGTTCCGGGCCATGAGGTCCGCTTCCGGGAATGTGGGAGCGGTTCTTTCCGGAACGGGAGCCATGGCGGCGGATGCCGTGAAGATGGCGGCGGAGAACAAGCTGATGGAGCTGACGCCCATGGTGGCCCAGGAAGGCGTGGGCGCGCTGACGGACAGGGTGTCCGGCGTGGACTGGGAGGATGGAAGGAGCGGCAGATGTCCGTGGACGACCAGTTGAGGGAGGCGGCCATGATGATGCCGTTCCTGCTGATCGGCGCGGGAAAGGCTTCCCTGCACCATTTCCGCCATGCCGGAACCTTGCTGGGGGACGGAGAACCTCTGAAGGTGTTTGGCATTCCGGATGAAGCGGTAACCCGCATCCTGCGGGAGAAGGACATGCGCCGTGCCGGGGAGCTGCTGCAGAAGTCCCTGCGTGATTCTCCCCTGTGGGGATCCCTGTACATTTCCAGAAAGGCGCTGGAATGGTCCCGCGCGCTGGATGAAGCCGGGGAGCCTTTTTTAAGGACGGAACAGGACGTGAGGGATTTTCTGGAACTGCCTTCTCCCGTGCGCACGAAGCCTTGGAAGATGAGGGATTTTCCGGAGTCGGAAGCGGTGTTGAAAAAGCTTTTTCCCCATCCGGACCATGCGGCGGCCAGGACTAAGTGGCTGTTGCGGGCCGGGCTGCCCCGCGTGGGAGAGTCCGCCGCGGCGGACGGCCGCCACGTTTATGAGGCGGAGCCGGCCCCCGGCATGGAGATGAAGAGAACCCGGGGCCGGAGTTCGGTAGAAGAGGCCCTTTCCTCCTGGTATGAAGCCCTGTGCCGTATGGAAGAGGAAGACCTAGGGCTGGCCAGGAACAGGAACGGGAGGGAAATTCCGTGGCGTTTGAGGAATGCGGCGGATTACGACGTGCAGGCGGACGCCCTGCGCCGCGCGTTTGTGGAAGACAGGCTGAAGAAGCGCGCCTACCGCCCGTACAGGATGTTGTTGCTGGCTTATCCGGAGGAAGCGGGGCGTAGGGGTTTTTCCGGCAGGGACTGGGACGCCGTCACCGTGGAAATGGAGTGCCGGACGCGCGCCAATGTGCGCCGCTGGCTGGAGGAAGGGAGCTCCCTGATGAACGCTCCGGATTTGCTGGCCGGGGCTTCCGGCCCGGACGGCCTGGCCGCCGCCCTGTCCAGGATGAGCGGCATGATGGCTTCCCCTGGGGACCGGGAACGCCACCGGGTAAGCCCGGAGCTGCGGGAGATGAACCGCATGGTATGGGGAACCCAGGCGGATGTGAACAGCTTGTACCAGGTGCTTCCCAATATGAAGGAGTTTGACGTGCATGTAGGGCGCGGCTACACGCCGGTGGAGAGTTACGGGCGGCTGCTGTCCCGTTTTCTGGAAGTGGAACCGGAACACGTGGCCCGTTATGCCACCGTGCTGGATGCGCCGCGGCTGCATGCCGGTCCGGAGCGGGCGGTTCCGCGCGTTTATCCGGGTACGCAGAAAGCGGTGGAAAATCTTTCCCGCCTGACTCCGCGCCTGTTCCAGTCCTCGCGTGGGAGCGGAGGCGGGGAAAGGCTGTGGCGGGTAAAATATCCCAATGGCAGGTGGTCGGCCTGGCATCCTTCGCAGGAGGCGGCGGGAGCGGACCTGATGGCCAATGTCTCCATGATGTTTTCCCCCGCCTGCACGGCCAAGAGGGATTTGATCCGAGCTGGGAATGGCACGCCCGCAGCGGGCATCCGGAATGGGATACCAATTATCTGCGGCTGACCGCAGGACTGGAAAACGTGCAGGGGGAAAAGGCTTTCCTGCCTGTATGACAGCCTGACGGCCATGGCGGTGGCGGATATGCTGGAGGCCGGTGACGGCGTGCGGGGCGCCGTGGGTTCAGGGGACCGTCTGGAGGTGACGGGCAGGGGCCGCGTGGCCGCTGAAACACTGATGAGCCATGACGCCCTGCGGGAACGCATGGATATCCACGGCAAGTACGTGGGGGACGTGCAGCGGCTGGGAGTGGATGCGGACAATCAGCCCGTTCCCTCGGCCAAGGGACTGGTGATGCACCGGCTGCGGCTCCATAATACGGAGATCCCCTGGCCTTGATTGAGGACAAGGCGGAGGTCGTATGGGACCGGCTGATGCGCACGGACCAGCTTTCCCCGGAGGACGCGTGGGAGATGCTGAAACGTCTGGGCCGCGTGCCGCGCCGCAGGGCGCTTCCCGGAGAAACGGAATTGATTGAAGAGCTTTCCCAGCTCTCCAAGGAGTATTTTTTTGCCCATCTGGACCATGACGCCGTGCCGGAGACGGTAGCTTCCTGGGCGCGCTACGGGGCCGCAAGCCCGGACAAGGCCCTGGAACCTCTGGAGGAATTGGTGCGCCGCGCCGGGCTGCTGAAGAAAACGCTGAAGGAGGGGCCGGAAACCGCCGAATTCATGGGCATGCTCCGTGAAACGGTGGGAATGAATGACCGGATACGGGCTGAACGCGCCTGGGACGCAGTGATTGATGTTCTGGACCGCAGGCAGGAGGAAATGAGAGGGGGCATGCTCCCCTTCCTGCCTGATCCGGAGGAGGCGCGCGCGATGTACGCCAACTGCGTGATTTACCGTGACCCGGACGACCCGGGGCATACCGTTCGCCTGATGCCGGGCATTCCGGAAAGCCCTGTACGGCAGGCGCGCGCTCCGTATGTGGTGCATGCGTGGAACGGCGTTTACCTGGACAGCCGGGGTCTGCCTGCGGCGTCTGAGCGGGATTCCTATATTCCGCTGGAGCGCTTCACAGGCGCGGGAGAGGAGCCTTCTCCGGAAACCGCTCGGGAGAGCCGCGCCCGGTCCCTGGGCCGGATTCTGGAAACGCTGGGAGATGCGGATGCGCAGGAACGCTGGTGGTGGAACAGGGAGCAGGCCGTTGGGTGCTTCATGGAAGACGTCGTCAGGCTGTATGAAGAGCTGGGGGTACGCTCAGGCTATCTGAGGGGGGGGAGCTTGACCTGCTTGATCCCGTGATGGTTCAGGCTCTGCGCTTCGTCTCCCACGTGCTGAACGATCCCCTGGCCTACCGCCTGCCCCTGGACAAGGGGACGGAGGCCCTGAAGGGAATGACCAGGGAGGAGTCCTGCTGAAAGAACTGGTGGAGGAACATGGAAACTTCTAATCATCTGACGGAATCCTGGAGCCAGCCTTGGCAGTCTGTCCTGTCCAGCCAGCTCTGGAGGCTGGAGCACCTGTACTGGATAGAAAATAAGGCCGGGCAGCTCCAGCGCTTCTCCCTGAACAGGGCGCAGCGGCGGCTGCATGAGCGGCTGTGGTACAGGAACGACATCCTGAAGGCGCGCCAACTGGGCATTTCCACGTATGTGGCCATGCTGATGCTGGACATGAGCCTGTTCCGGTCTAATTTCCATTGCGGCATTATTGACAAGAGCCTGCCGGACGCCCAGCAGAAGCTTGCCAAGCTGCGTTTCGCCTGGGACCATCTGGATTACGTGCCGCCCGACCCTTCCGCGATGGATGTGGCCCTGGCCCGGCTGGGAGAGAGAATCAAGAGCCTGTCCGGCGTGGAGAAGAAGGGGGAATGGCGGCCCTGCACGTCTGCGCGCAACCGCCTGGCTTTCGCCAACGGGAGCGACGTGCGCGTGGGGACGAACCTGCGCGGGGGCACCATGCAGTTCCTGCACGTTTCCGAGCTGGCGCATGTTTCCGTGCACGCCCCGTGGCGTGCCAGGGAAATCCGCACGGGGGCGATCAATACGGTGCCCCCCCCGGCGGCTTTATCCTGAAGGAGAGCACCCATGAGGGCGGCCGGTACGGCGTGAATTACGAACTGACGCGCCAGGCCATGGAGAACATGGGCAAGAGCGAGCTTTCTCCCCTGGATTTCCGGTTCTTCTTCTTTAGCTGGTTTGACCAGGAGGAGTACACGTTGCCGGGGCGCGGCAGATGGAGCCGGGAACTGGACGAGTACTTCCTTTCCCTGGAACGGGAAACCGGGGTGGCGCTGGATGCGGGCCAGAAAAGGTGGTACGCCAGGATGGCCCGCGTGATGGGGGCGGCCATGAAGCAGGAGTACCCGGGAACGCCGCAGGAAGCTTTCTCCACCGGGGAGGAGGGGAGCATTTACGGCAGCCGCATCATGGCCCTGCGGGAACGCGGGCGCATGGGGACGGAGTTTGCGGCGGACCCGGACGCCCCCACCTTCACGGCGTGGGACCTGGGGTTGAGCGATCATACGGCCATCTGGCTTGTGCAGGTGATGGGGGACAGCTTCCACTGGCTGGACCATTACGCCGCCAACCAGCAGCCCCTGGCCCATTATGTGGAAAAAATGAAGGAATGGGAGAAGGCGCACGGCGTGGCGGTAACGGCCCATCTGCTGCCCCACGACGCCGCGCGGAGGGATGCCCACGGCATTTCCTACGTGGAGAACATGGCACGTCTGGGATTGGCGAACGTGCGCGTCGTTCCCAGGACCACGGACGTCTGGCGCGGCATCAATACGCTGCGGGAACTGCTGGAGCGCAGCTTCTTCCATGCCCGCACCCAGGAAAGGGTGCGCGGCGTGCGCGGAGAGGAGGTTTCCATCTGCTGGTTCCCTGCCTGTGCGTTCCGTTCCTGTTTTCCTCCTGCGGCACCACGGGTGGGGGCTCTTCCCCTTCTTCCTCTTCCAATGTTCCGGTGGAGGAAATGACCGGGTATTTTGAGGAAAGCGGAACCATTCAGGGACACCTGCTCAAGTGGGAGGACGATCCGTCCCTGCCCGGAAAGCTCCTGGTCGTGGTGGACAAGAAGAAGCAGATGATGTACGTGTACCGCGGGACGCACCGCATCGCGTATGCGCCCATCAGTTCCGGCAGGAGTTCCGGCATGACGCCCTCCGGCTATTTCCGCATCGCCTCCAAGGATGCGGACCACCATTCCTATTACGGCGCGTTCATCAATGCCGCCGGGGAGCTGCGGGACGGGGATATACGGAAGGATGCCGCACGGCCCGGAGAAAGGTTTGAACCGGCCAAGATGCCCTATTTCATGAGGGTGAACGGGGCTGTAGGCATTCATGAGGGGTACCTGCCCGGCCGCCCGTCCTCCCACGGGTGCATCCGCATCCCCCATCTGGTGGCGAAGAACCTGTTTGAAGTGGCTCCCGTGGGAACCCGCGTGATTGTCAGGGACGGGGATTGGAATATTCACGAGCTTCAGAAAAAGCCGTCCGGTATTTTCAGAACGGTGCATAAGCCGTCCGCCCCGCGGGCTGGCGCAAATTCAGCTTCCTCCGGGAAGAAGGAGCTGGTAAAGTCAGAGGCGTCCGTAGAGAAGGATGCCGCTGCCATGCCGCCTGTGGGAGAACAGGAAAACGCGCCGCTGCCTTCTTCCGGCGCGGACGCCGTGACCCCCTCTTCATCCCATGGACTCGAAGGACTGGAATAACATGCTGGCCGGGCGTTTGTACCATGCCCAGGATTCCGAATTGACAGCCAGGCGCCTTCGGGCGCGCAAGCTCGTCTTCCGCTACAACCAGTCCGCCCCGGAGGAGGAAGAACTGCGCCGGGAATTGGCGCGGGAGCTCTTCGGCGGCATGGGGAAAACTGCTATCTGGAACCTCCGCTGCGGTGTGACTATGGAACGAATATCCGGCTGGGGGATCGCGTATATGTCAACTTCAACCTGGTGGTGCTGGACTGTGCCGCCGTCACGATCGGCAGTGACGTGCTGATAGGCCCCAATGTGGGGATTTACACCGCCACGCACCCCGTGGACCCGGGGCTGAGGCGGGACGGTCTGGAATTTGCGCTTCCCGTCACCATTGAGGACGGGGTGTGGATAGGCGGCCATACGGCCATTGGCCCGGGCGTGCGCATCGGGCGCAATTCCGTGATAGGCGCGGGAAGCGTGGTGACGAAGGACATTCCCGCCAATGTGGTGGCTGTGGGAAACCCCTGCCGCGTGATGCGGCCCATTACGGAAAAGGACCGCGAGGCCTGGGGTGCGGTGGAAAATGGTGGGGAGGCCGCTACCGCAGGAACGGAGGCAAATTCTCCTGCATGATGAAATTTGAATTGCTTTTGGGGACGGATGGTGCATAGTTGGCGCCCTCACAGTGTCGATTAGCCGCTGCCACGAGCTAAATACATTCAAAGAAAACACTTATGAGTAACGAAATCAATTTGCAGGAATTCAAGATGCATGAAAAGGATTCCGGTAGCTCCAGCTACCAGATCGCCCACCTGACCCAGCGCATCGCCCACCTGACCGACCACCTGAGCACGAACAAGCACGATGTTTCTTCCCGCCGCGGGTTGTTGAAGATGGTGGCTCTGCGCCGCAAGCTTCTTGATTACGTCAAGCGTGACATCTATGGAACAAATGACACGGATCCAGCAGAACACGCTGAGAAAAATCGTGGAGGCGGCCATTGAACTGATGAGTGAAAAAGGGTTCCACCGCGTCAGCGTTCAGGAAGTAGGGAAAAAGGCCGGTATTTGTGAAAAAGACCGTCTTCCGCTACTTTGCCACCAAAAAGTCCCTGCTGGATGAAATCATCCGGTACCGGGAATATGCCCGCGAACTGAAAAGGGAGTTCGAAACCAGGAAAACGTGGGACCTGGCGCATGACCTGAAACTGGCTGCGCGCCTGTACTTCCAGGCGACGAAGGCCAAAAGGAACGCCTTCCGGGCCTACTTGAGCGCGCTGGACTCCGTGGATACGAACGGAGATGATTTTTGCGCGACCCGCGGGAGCTTCATTCCTTCCTGTGTTGTCAATACCCTGCACGGCTACATGCTGATGTACTGCCTGAATGATGACAGCAAGGCGTGGCAGGACAAGGTGGCCTCCATGAAGCTGACCATTGGCCTGTTCATTCAGGGATTTTCCCGGCAATGCACCTCCTGCGGCGCATGAGCAAGCATTTGAAGGCTATATCACTGGGCAGCATGGCCCTGGCGGCGGTGGGAGCCATCGGCTGGGGAGTCTGGCATTTCCGGGAGAGCCGCACCATGAAAACGGACGACTGCCGCGTGGAGGCGAGCATCGTTTCCGTGGGATCAAAGCTGGCGGAGCGCGTCACCAGCGTGGATGTGGAGGAAGGGGAAACCGTCCGCCGCGGGCAGACGCTTGCCCATCTGGACAGCCGCACCATGCAGGCGCGCCTGATGGCCGCGCGTTCCCGCGTCAAGCTGATGCAGGCCAGGCATGACGAGATGCTGGCGGGCTTCCGTCCGCAGGAAATCGAGTCCCAGCGGGCCAGGACGGCCCAGGCCTCCGCCAGCCTGGAACATGCACGGCGTGATTACGAGCGCATTGAAAAGCTGGTGAGGGAGCAGGCAGGCATCAGCTCCGCGGACCGGGACGCCGTACGGGCCACCTACCTGGCGGCGCAGGCGCTGGAGAAGGCGGAGCAGGAGAATCTGGCCCTCAAGCTGGAAGGTTACCGCGAGGAGGAAAAAAGATCCGCCCAGGCCCAGCTGGAAGCCGCACGGGCGGACCCGGAGGAGTTGGAAGTGCTGTGCGGGGAATGCGTGGTTAAATCCCCGTGGACGGCGTGGTGGCCCGCAAGCTGGTGAACGGCGGGGAGATGGTCAGTTCCGGCCAGAAGCTATTTTCTATTGTGGACGGCGGGGACATCTGGCTCAACGTCCGCGTGGCGGAAACCAAGATAGGGCGCATCCGGCAGGGTCAGGACTGCAGTTCACGCTGGACGGTTATGACGGCAGGGTTTTCCACGGCACGGTTTATGAAATAGGGGCGGCCACCTATGCGACATTCTCCCTGATTTCCACGGAGAACGTCAGCGGTTACTTCACCAAGGTCATGCAGCGCTTTCCCGTCAAGGTGAGCCTGCCGAAGCCGGAGGACGGCGTAGTATTCCGCCCGGGAATGCAGGGAAAGGTTTCCATTGATTTTTAAGGAAAAAGTATGAGCGGTCCGGTTATGCAAACAATGGTTCCGGCGTGGAAACGGCGCCTGCTGACGGGGATGGCCTGCGCGTGCACGATGCTGACGTTTCTGAATATGGGCTGCATCACGGCGGCCACGCCGGATTTGTCGGGCACATTTGTGGTGGGCACCCTAGATGTTTCCTGGTCGGGTGCGGCGTGCCCGCTGGGAACTGCCCTCTCCTTTACCATGGCGGCGTATCTGTGGGCGCGCATCGGACTGAGAAGGTCCCTGCGCACGGCCCTGCTGATCATGCTGGCCGGAACCTTGCTGGGACTGGCGGCGGACCATTTCTTCCTCATGATTGCGGCCCGCTTCCTTCAGGGGTCAGGAGGCGGCCTGGCGCTGGTGTACGGAACGGGGCTGGTGAATGCCGCCCTGCCTCCGGAGCGCCGCAGCCTGGCGATGGGCGTGAAGCTTTGTTCCATTGGCCTGGCATCCTGTGCCAGCCCGGTAGTGGGGTGCCTGCTGGTGCAGTACTGGCACTGGCGGGGGCTGTTCGTCATTGTGGGCGCAGCGGCAGCCGTGCTGGCCGTGCTGACGACGCTTTACGTTCCCGACCAGAAGATTCCCAAGGGAGGAAAATTTGACTGGTTTTCCTTTCTGGCGGTGGGGATGGGATGCGTGTGCATGCTGATGGTGCTTATTTACGGGGGAGACGGACGGCTGGACGGCGCCCGGCGTGCTGGCCTGGATGTACGGCGGATTTTGTTCCTTTGCCCTGGCCTTCATTTCCTGCATGACCACCGCACCCCCTGCTGGACGTCCGCGTGCTGGGCAACTGGCGGTTCCTGTGCGGCCTGCTGGCGTCCCTGTGCAACATCTTCTGCATTTGCTGGGTGCGGGTGGGCACGGTGCAGTTCATGCGCAATGTCATGAATTATGAACCGGTGGGCATTGCCTATGTGTTCATGGTTCTGGTGGCCGGATTTTGCGGCGGCGCGGCGCTGGTGCTCCCCCTGATGCAGAAGGGCAGGCTGGCCCTGCGGGTGGGCATGATGGCGGGGCTGCTGGCGCTGGGCGCCTCCGCCTTCTTCCTGTCCCGGCTGGACGCGGGCTGCTCCTGGCTGGACGTGGCGTGGCCCCTGGGGCTGTTCGGAATCGGTTATGCCTTCTGTTTGAATACGGCTACGCCGCTTGCCCTGAGAGGGGTGGAGGGGCGTTCCTCCGCCGCTTCCTCCCGGACGCTGAACACCGTGCGCTATATCTTCATTTCCTTGTACGTCAGCAGTGTGAGCACGGTGTTGGCCCATATGAAAACGGGGTTCCGCTTCAGCATGGCGGAGCAGGTAAGGGACGATTCCCCGGGAACGGTGCATACGCTTGACATGTGGCAGCGGCACTTTGCGGAAACCGGCGGCACGGCGCAGGAAATCCATGCATCCGTGGATGCGGTGCTGCAAAAGGCCGTGGCGCTCCAGAGCCAGGTTTTTTCTGTGGATACTTTTTATCTCTGCACTGTAATCGTGGGGGCGGCGGGAGTCCTGTTTGCCCTGTTCTGCCTGAAATCCGGCCCGGAAAGGAAGGCCGCTTCATGAAACATCTGATGCTTCTTCTCATGGCCGCGCTGCTGGCCTCCTGCGGCAGTCCCGCCGTATTTGAAAGGCCCGTTATGGAAATGCCGGAGGGAACAGCCCGGACTTCTCCCGTAGGGGCCGGGTGGTGGCGCATTTTCAATGACCGTGCGCTGGACCGTTTGGAAGAAAAGGCCGTGGCTCATAACCGCGATCTTGTCCGCGCGTCCGCCCTGGTGGACCAGGCCTCCGCCCTGGCGGCGCAGACGGGCGCCGCCAGGCTGCCCCGGCGGAACTGGAAGCCGGAGCCGGCAGCGAGGAACTGTCCGAAGGTGAACGCTATATGAACAACCTGCCGGACCGGGCGAGGGATTTGTGGTCCATGTCCGGCGTGCTCTCCTATGAAGTGGACCTGTGGGGAAAGCTGCGGGCGCGCACGGAAGCCGCCCGGGCGGAGCTGCTGGCTTCTTCCGCCGCACGGGATGCGGTTTATCTGCGGCTGACGGCGGAAGTGGCCTCCGCCTACATTAATGTGCGAACGTGGGAGGAGAAGTGTCTCATCATCCGCCGTGTCCACGCCTCCTATGAACAGACCTGCGCCATGTATGAAAAAAGGTTTGTGCAGGGGCAGTACCCGGAGCTTGCCCTGCGCCGCGTCCAGGCGGAGCGCTCCAAAACGCTGGCCCAGCTCAGGCTGTCGGAAAACGAACTGTCCCGTGCTGAGAGCGTGCTGTCCGTGCTGGTGGGGGACAGCCCCAGGCAGGTGATGAAGGGCGGGCTCCCCGGCGGGGGGAATGCCGCTCTGCTGGCTTCCCCTCCGGCCATTCCGGCGCGGCTCCCTGGTGACATGATCGAACGCCGTCCGGATATCTGGGAGCTGGAATCCCGGCTGAAAGCCGCCTTTTACGGAAGGGAGGCGGCGCGGAAGGACAGGTTCCCGTCCCTGGTGCTGACGGGGCAGCTGGGGCAGGTCAGCACCCAGTTGAACGAACTGCTGAACCAGTCTTCCAGAAATTATGAATTGGGAGCGGGCATTCTCCAGACCCTGTTTGACGGAGGACGGAAGCGCGCCGCCGTACGCGCCGCGGATGCTGAATGCGCCGCCGTCCAGGCCGCGTATGAGCAGGCTGTCCTGAACGCTTTCCGGGAAATCCGGGACGCCCTGGTGGAACGCCGCAAAAGCGCGGAGGTTTACGAAGCTACGCTTGATGAAGTGAACTGCCTGCGCCGCAGCTGGGACATTGCGTCCAGGCAGTATGAGGCCGGGTATGTGGGGCTGATGGATGCCCTGGATACGCACAGGAGCCTGCTGAGCGGGGGAGCTGGACATGGCGGATGCCGCGCAGATGCGGCTGAATGCCGTCGTCAAATTCTGCAAGGCTCTCGGCGGCGGATGGCAGCGGCGCCCCGGTTCCGCATGAGGGACGGTTCTTGCCGCCGGGGATGCCCCCATCTGCTCCGGAGGAAGTTTTCCGGCAGGGAAGGGAGGGGATGTCCATTCCCGGCAGGTGGCGGGGAAAAAGCACGGAACAGCGGGGCTATCAAACTATTTGCTTGCATTCTCCTTGACAGGGCTTATGCTGGCATCCGACGTTCGGGGACTCGTTTCCCGGTGCGTTTCTGTCGGGCATGCCTTGAGAAATTTTTCGGATTTTCACAGGCTGTCAAGCCGGTAAGACTGGGCCGGAGCGTTTGATCCATCTGGGATGTGCGCCCTGCCGCGCGGACAGTGTTCCCCTTTATTTTTGGGAAAAGGCTGCTGCGGATAACACTCTTCCTGAGGCACTGCCCGTACCTGACGCCATTCAGGCTTCCCGCCCGGAGCCGGTCTGAATGGGCTGATGAGGCTGCGGGTGACTGAAAGACAAGAAATATAATGAGCATACATTCAGTTGAATGCAACGTTGGTACGAATCCCATCACGATTGAAACCGGAAAAATGGCCCGTCTGGCAGACGGCGCGGTTGTCGTCCGCAGCGGCGATACCGTTGTTCTCGTGACCGTGGTGAGCGCCACCAAAGTCAAGGAAGGCCAGACCTTCTTCCCCCTGTCCGTGGAATACAAGGAAAAAGGCCGCTGCTGCGGGCATGTTCCCCGGCGGTTACTTCAAGCGTGAAGGCCGCCCCACGGAAAAGAAATCCTGACGTGCCGCATGACGGACCGCCCCCTGCGCCCGATGTTCCCCAAAGGGATACTTCTATGATACGCAGGTGATCACCCTTCTGCTCTCCGCCGATGGTGAAAATGAACCGGACATTCTGAGCATCAACGGCGCTTCCGCCGCCTGCGTCGTTTCCGACCTCCCCTTTGCCGAACCCGTGGGCGCCGTCCGCGTGGGCCGTGTTGACGGCCAGTTCATCATCAACCCGACCAACTCCCAGCGTGAAAACAGCCAGCTTGACCTGGTGTTTGCCGGGACGAAGGACCACGTGATCATGATTGAAGGTTCCGCCAACGAACTGCCGGAAGAAGACTTCATCGCCGCCCTGCGCCTGGCTCAGGAAAACGTGAAGGTTCTTTGCGAAAAGCAGGAAGAACTCCGCGCCGTCTGCGGCAAGGAAAAGCGTTCCTACGAACTCTGCCTTGCCAAGCCGGAACTGCTGGAAATCGGCTATGAAATCGCCGGTGACCGCATTGAAGACGCCATCTATGCCGCCTCCAAGGTGGAACGGCAGAAGAAGGTGGGAGCCCTGCGCGACGAAGTGGAAGCCGCCATCAAGGAACGCCATCCGGAAGCTACCGATTTTGACGTGGAACAGGTCTTTGAATACATTCAGAAGAAGGCCTTCCGCATCTCCATCATGGACAAGGACAAGCGCGCCGACGGCCGCGCCCTCAAGGAACTGCGCCCCCCCTGACCGCGGAAATCAACGTGCTGCCCTCCGTGGTGCACGGCTCCGCGATGTTTGCCCGCGGTGAAACCATGTCCCTCTGCCTGGCGACGCTCGCTCCGATGGAAGAACGCCAGTACATGGACAACTACACGGGCAGCGTGAATGAAAAGCGCTTCATCCTGCACTACAACTTCCCGCCCTTCTCCGTAGGTGACACAGGCCGTTTCGGCGGTCAGAACCGTCGTGAAATCGGCCATGGCGCCCTGGCGGAACGTTCCATCGCTCCGGTTGTCCCGAGTGAACAGGAATTCCCGTACGCCATCCGCATTTCTTCTGAAATCATGGAATCCAACGGTTCCACCTCCATGGCTTCCGTCTGCGCGGGCACGATGTCCCTGCTGGCGGCCGGCGTGCCCCTCAAGCGCCCCGTGGCGGGCATTTCCGTGGGCCTGGTGACGGAACAGAATGACCAGCATGAAATCACCACGTACAAGACCCTTCTGGACATCATCGGTTCCGAAGACTTCTACGGTGACATGGACTTCAAGCTTTGCGGCACGTCTGAAGGCGTGACGGGCTACCAGCTGGACCTCAAGCTGCCCGGCATCCCCCTCTCCATTCTGGAAGAAGCCATCCACGTGGCGAAGGCCGGACGCACGGACGTGCTGAAAGTCATGAATGACGCCATTGCGGCTCCGGCCCAGATGAGCCCGAATGCTCCCCGCATTGAGACCACCAAGATTCCCGCCGACCGCATTGGCGAGCTGATTGGCCCCGGCGGCAAGAACATCAAGGCCATCCAGGCTGAATCCGGCGCCGACATCAACATTGAGGAAGACGGCACCGTGCACATCTACGCCTCCAAGCAGGAAGGCCTGGACCGTGCGCTGGAACTGGTTACCCGCATGTTCAAGACCATTGAAATCGGTGAACTGTACACCGGCAAGATCGTTTCCACGACCACCTTTGGCGCGTTCATGGAAGTGCTTCCCGGCAAGGACGGCCTGATTCACATCTCCGAGCTGGCCGAAGGCCGCACCGCCAAGACGGAAGACGTCGTCAGCGTGGGAGACGTGGTGACTGCCAAGTGCATCGGCATCGACGACAAGGGCCGTGTGAAGATGTCCGTGCGCGCCGCTCTGCGCGCGACGCCAAGGCAGCCGAAGCGGAAGCCGCCGGCATCACGGAATAACGGTTTTTCCGTTGAACCTTTAAACTTCCAGCCCCGTTTCCGGTTTGTTCCGGGAGCGGGGCTGTTTGATTGTTTAAGGGGGGATTGACTGCAAGAAGGGAAGGGCTGTTCGCGTGATCTTCCGGATGTTTTGCGGTTTTGTTTTTGCAGCGGTATGTTTCTGGACCGCGGGCTGGATTCGTGCCTGCGTTATTGCCGTTCCTTCCGTAAGAAGATTTTTTTGGCGTACGGCATTCCTGCGGGACGTCAGGGATGTTCCTTTTTCTGCACGGACGCCGCTTTCACTTCAGCAGAAGGAGGCGTGCACAGAAAGCGGCCCAGCAGATCCAGCGTGGCTTTCACGTCCTTCAGGTCCGCCAGCTCCCGGGGAGAATGCATGTAGCGGATGGGGGGGGCCAGAAAAGCGGCGTGGCCGCCGTAAAGCTTGACGGGGACGAAATTGGCCATGCCGGGCGGGAAAGCGGCGTCCTTCTGGAACGGAATCCCGTGTTCTTCCGCCAGTTGGAGCAGTTGGGCAGTGATAGGCTGGTAAAAAATTTTGTCATGAGTAAAAATGACGGGGCCTTCCCCATGGCCTGGCGGCTCAATCGCTCGTTTTCTTCACGGGGCGGCAGATCGTCCAGCTGGACGGTATCCAGCGTGCAGTCAATAACAATAGCCAGTTTGGGACGGTTCCTGCCGCAATACGCCGTGGCTCCTGCCAGCCCTGTTTCTTCCTGGGAGGAGGAAAGGAGCGTGACGTGGTATTTCAGGTCTTTTTTGTGCCGGGACAGGAAGGAGGCCAGCTCCATCAGCATGAAGGAATTGAGGCGGCAGTCCAGGCCGTGGGCCATCAGGCGCGTGCCGTGCAGCAATTCCGGCTTGGTGGAGGGAACGCCGCGCCGGCCGACGCTCAAGCCCATTTCCCGTGCTTCCTCCGCGCTGGATGCCCCTGCGTCAAACAGGATGTATTCCCCTCCTGCCGGAAGGGGCTCGCGGTTCAGCCACCAGCCGGGAACCGCCCCGGCAAAGGCGGTGACGGGGCCGTGTTCCCCGTCAAAACGGTAAGGGCAGGAAAGCATGGACTGGAAGTCCGGAAAGCCGACGGGCCTTACTTTCAGAAAGCCGGACGGAGTGATGCCTGCAATGACAACGCCCACTTCGTCGGCATGGGCGTCTATCAGCAATTCCGGGGCGTCCGGGTCCGGGCTGCGGAATGTAGCCCAGGCATTTTGATGCGCGTCCGTGCCGGAACTGTCCGCCAGGGGCGCCACGTGCTTGAGCCAGAATTGCTGGAGGGAGGCTTCCGCTCCGGAAGTGGAGGGAATGTCCAGCAGGGAAGCCAGACGTTCCATGGACTGGCCGCTGAAAGGCGGCTGCGTTTCCGGCATGGAGGCCACGCAAAGGTTGAAAAGAAGCAGTGGAAGCAGCAAAAAGCGGATAGAAGGCATTCCCCAGCCTATCATGGAAGAAGGGCGGGAAGCAATGCTGGAGGAATGAAGTGCGCGGTCCGCATGGCAGATTTTTTGTTTCCCGTTCTTGACAGGATTTTTTGGTTCCTATGATGCGGATGCCCGTTGCGTTTTACGGACACCCCCGCCATTGAGCGTGCGCCGCAACATGATCCGGGAGATGGCGGAAGGCGGCAGCAAGGTGGCTGCCCATTTGCTGAGGATTTTGGAAAACACGAAGGAACTGGACCGCTACATTGCGGCCTACCAGTTCGGCATTACCATTTCCAGCCTGATTCTGGGTGCGTACGGCCAGGTGGAACTGTCCGCCTACCTGCTCCCCCCTGTTTGAACGGTTTGGCGGCATGGATTCCGTGATGGCCAATTCCGTAGCCGCCATTGTAGTGCTGGTCGTCCTGACGGTCCTGCAGGTGATTCTGGGGGGGGGTGATGCCCAAGTCCCTGGCGCTGCAGTTTCCCAAGCAGGCGGCCCTGTACACGTATTACCCCATGCGCTGGACGCTGACCTTCTTCGCATGGTTCATTGACTTCCTGAACGGAAGCGGTCTTCTGTTGCTTAAACTGTTCCGTCTGCCCCCCAGGCCACCAGCACATCCACTCCCAGCAGGAGATCAACATGCTGCTGGATGAAAGCCACCAGGGCGGCATGCTGGAGGAGGATGAACACGAACGGCTGCACAGCGCGCTCTCCCTGGCGGAACGTACGGTGGAGCAGATCATGGTTCCCCGTTTCCAGCTGGTCTGCCTGGATGTGGACGCTACCCAGGAGGATATTCTGAACATGATTGCGGACAGGCCCCATACCCATATTCCGGTGTATGAAGGAAACCGGGAGGCCGTCATCGGCATGCTGCACATCAAGGGATGAACGGCGCCACCACAGTGGGCGGCTGCGTGATCAAGCACATGTCCTGCATTCCGAAGGAGGGGGACCGCCTGATTATTGCGGGGCGCGTGCTGGTGGTGGAAAAAGATGGACCACAACCGCGTTTCCTCCATCCTTCTGTTGCCTCCGGAGAAAAAGGAGGATGAACCTGCCATGGAAAGCGGGGTGGAATCATGATGACGATTTTTATTATTCTGCTGCTGATTGTACTGAACGGCCTGTTTGTGGCCGCGGAATTTGCGCTGCTTGGCGCGCCCCGCGCGGCTCTTGAGCAAATGGGGGCGTCCGGCAACATGGTGGCGCGCCGTGTTTCCCAGATATTGAAAACGCCCCGTTTGCAGGACCGCTACATTGCCACGGCCCAGCTCGGCATCGGCATGTACGGGGGCTGCATGCCGTGGCCAGATGGCTCCACGAATGGCTGGCCCAGTACGGCTGGGCCTCCTGGCTGGTGGCGCATGGCGCAGCCAGCGTTCTGTCCGTAGCGGTGCTGACGTACCTGCACATCGTGCTCGGGGAAATGGTGCCCAAGGCTCTTTCCCTCCAGTACGCCACGAAGCTCTGCCTCATCATTACGATGCCCATGTACGTGATTCAGCTCTGCCTGTATCCGCTGGTGGTGGGCATGAACACCCTGGGCAACTTCTTCCCTGAGGCTGCTGGGCGTGGACAGGGAATGAATCCAAATCCCATTACCATTCTGCGGAAGAACTTCAGTACATCATTGAGGAAAGCCATGAAAACGGCGCCCTGCCGCAGGAATCCGGCCGCATCATGGACGGCCTGTTTGACCTGGGGGTAGGCACGATGATGAAGGCATGGATGGACCGGCGTTCCGGCGCGGAGGCCCAGCCGGCCGTTTTCTCAGGCGGCAGCGAGCACTGGGACCAGAATGAAGTTCCCATCTCCATGCAGTGCGGGGCTTGCCATGAAAAGGAATTCCGGCAGTGGGCCGGATCGGATCACGCCTGGGCGTTCCGCAAGCTGGGGACCAGTGGGAATCTGAGGCGTTCCATAACATGAAGCTGAACGCCCACGGCAGCATTCTTCAATTCTCCACAAATGCAGAGGGGCGCATGGTGCATGACGGCCAGTCCTCAACCTCCTGGCGCGCGGACTGGGCCACGGGAGAATCCCCCCTGGTGCAGTACCTGGTTCCCGCCAAGGACGGCGGTTATCATACCCCTGAGCGCCGCGTGGGACGTGAACCGCAAGGAATGGTTTGATATCTTTTGGCGGATGCCCGGCAACCAGGGGGGGGCACTGGACGGCCGCGGCATGACTGGAACACGCAGTGCGCGTGGTGCCACATGTCCCTGTTCCATAAAATTATGATCCGGTCAAGGACCGCTATGCCTCCACCTGGACAGAACCCGGCGTGACCTGCATCCAGTGCCACGGCCCCTGCCCGGAGGCGGGATGCATGATTTCCACCAAAAGGCAAGACGCCGGAGCAAATTTGCGACAACTGCGCGTCCCACCGCCCGGCGGATTTGATCACGATTTTGCCGTTGGCGACCGTTTTGACCCATTTCCAGCTCGTGCTTCCCGTACAGCCCGGCGTTTTCTGGCCCAACGGCATGCAGAGGGATGAGGATTATTGCGAAACCGGGCTGCGCCTGAGCCGCATGGGCAAGGCGGGCGTCACCTGCCTGGACTGCCAGTCCAGCATGGGCGCCCGCTGTGTGGAATGCCACATGCCGGAAAGCCTGTACATGGCCCGCGATCCGCGCAGGGACCATTCCTTCAATTCTCCCGATCCCCTCCTGAGCGTGGAGCTGGGCATTCCGAATGCCTGTACCATGTGCCACCGGGAAAAGAGTAATGAATGGGCCGCGCAAGCGGTGGAAAAAAAATATTACGGGGCCAAGCCCAAGATGGCGCAGTACAGGGACCGCACCCGGCCGTGCAGCGTGCCTATGAAGGGCGGGAGGATGTGCTGCCCCTCCTGATGGAATGCTTCAAGCGGGAGGAAGTGGGCGCATGGCGCGCGACGCTGCTGGATCTGATGGATGCCTGGGCGCATGAAGGGCAAACTGCTCAATGATCCCTTCAAAGGTAGTGCGCCTGCAGGCGGAGTGGGCCCTCCGGGATTCCCTGCCGCCGGACAGCCCCGGCATGAAGGAGCTGACCGCCGCCGCCCTGCACCAGGCGGACCAGCCGTCCGGGGCGATGAAGCTGGCCCAGATAGCCATCAGCCGCAAGGATGCGAAGGCGGCAGAACAGTGGTTTGCCAAGGCTTTGAAATGGGATGCCACCTCTTCCGTGGTGCACCGGGATTATGCCGTTTTCCTGGCCTCCCAGGGCCGCAGCGGGGAGGCGGTGGACCAGATGAGGGAGGCCGTGCGGCTGGCTCCGAAGGATGCCAATCTGTGGTATCTGCTGGGCCTGGGCCAGATTGAAAACAACGATGAGCCGGGCGCGCTGGAATCCTTTAATGAAGCTCTGAAAATAGAACCCTCCTTCATCCGTGCCCTGTTCAACCGCGCCCTGCTGAATGAAAAGGTGGGACGGCTGGAACAGGCTCTTCAGGACCTGGAAAACTGTTCCTCCCTGGACAAGAAGAATGCGGATATTCCGTTCACGCTGGCGGTGATGCTTTACCGCAACGGACGGTACCGTGACGCCGCCGCCGCCGCCGCGGAAGCCCTGCGCCGCGATCCTGGGCACGCGCAGGCAAGGCAGATTTTGGAATCAGCTTCTCGACATGGAAGGTAAGAAGTAGTATATCAGCGTTATGCGCATGAAATTTTTCCCCCTGGCGTATTCTGCTGGTGTCCGCATTCGTAGCGGGTTCCTCCTTCTGTTTTGCGGACGCTCCCGGAGCGTCGGAGGATCCGTCCCTCCGCATTTGGACGAATAAAAGCACGGGCAGTACGGTGGAGGCACGTCCTATTGCCTTGAACATGAAGACCGTCAAGCTGGTAACTACGGCCAAAAAGCCCATCACCATGCCGTTGGAAAAGCTTTCCGAGGAAGACCGCGCGTGGCTGGAGGAACACAAGGAAGTGATAGGCAAGCCTGTTGCGGAATGGTCCTCCGTGCCGTCCGGCCCCGTGGCGGAGGAAATGAAGGGGAAAACCTACATGCTGGAAAACGGCAAGCTTGAAAAGAAGGACGGGAAGCTGAATCCCGGGCATTTCATCCTGTATTTCAGCGCAAGCTGGTGCGGCCCGTGCTGCCGGAATGCGCCCCACAGCGTGGAGGCCTACAACAAGGCGGTGAAGGACAACCCGGATGTGGAAGTGATCATGTGCAATCTGGACCAGAACCTGGAAGCCGCCCAGAAATGGGCCGCCGCCAACAACATGCCCTGGCCCATCCTGCTGAGGCAGGATTTGACGGAGCTTGCCAAGAAGGTGGCCCCGCGCGGCATCCCTACGATGATTCTGGTGGATAAGGACGGCAAGCCCATCCAGTCTTCCCAGGACATGGAACAGTTGGTGAAAGCCGCTGGTTCAAGCCGTTCCTCCCGCTAGGCGGCAGCACCGTTTGATCTTTTGAAACGATGGCTTCCATCCGCAAATCCCAGTCGGACCGCTCTGCGGAAACCAGCGGTAAAATTCTCCGTGCCGCGCAGAAACTTTTTGCCCTCAGGGGATTTGACGGAGTGACCATGAGGGCGATTGCTTCTGAAGCAGGGGTGAACCTGGCCTCCATTGTTTACTACTTTGAAAACAAGGAAGGACTGTACCTGGCCGTTTTCAGGCAATATGCGGAACCCCTGATGGAGGAGCGCATGAAAATGCTGAAAGAGGCGGACCTTCATCCGTCCCTCAGGGCGTATGCCCGTGCCTTCATTGAGCCCGCTTTCCGTTTGCTGCTGGATAAAAACCTGGGTGGTCCGGATCACGCGCGCCTGCTGTGGCGGCTGCCCCAGGAACCGGAATACCTGGGAAGGAAGATTTACGATGAATTCTATGCTCCGCTCATCCGGGAGATGACGTTGAGGGTTCGCCGATTCTGCCCATGGGACGATGAGCTTTCCATATCCTGGCACATACATATCATGAGTTCCATTTTCCATGCTACGCTGGGGAAATACGTCACACGGCTGGAACTTCATGACAAGGAGCCGTGGATGAAGGATCAGGACCGCATCCTGCAAATGATTGTGGATACGGCGGTCCTGCTGATTTCCCGTCCTGCTCTTTCTCCGGAGGGAGAGGAAAGACAGGGGTAACCGCGGAAGTGGAATGCAATACCCGGGAAGGCGCGTCTTTCCTCACGCTTCTCCCAGTCTTTTTCTAAGCGCCGCGACCGTTTCCGTTATATCCGGGTGTGTAAGCAGCCAGGAAACGATGACGACCCTGCTTGCTCCCGCCTCCAGAACGGAGGGCAGCGTGTTTCCATTAATGCCTCCGATGCAGAAGACGGGAAACTCTTCCGGCAATTGCCGCCGCACGCCTGCAATGTCTTCCAGGCCGATCGCCGGCCTTCCCGGCTTGGTGCCCGTGGGAAACAAGGGGCCGAATCCGATGTAGTCCGCCTGCTCCCGGAACGCGCCCAGAGCCTGTTCCGGGCTGTGCGTGGAACGCCCGATGATGGCGTCCGCCCCCAGCATGGCCCGCACGGGAGCCAGTTCCCCGTCGTCCTGGCCCAGATGGACGCCGTCCGCCCCTGTGCCCAGGGCAATTTCAGGATAGTCGTTGATGATGAAAAGACAGCCGTATTCGCGGCACAGCGGGGCAAGCCGGCTACCCATGCGCGCGATATGTTCCGGATCATGGTTTTTCGCCCTGAGCTGGAGGATGCCCAGACCGCCCGCCAGCAATTTTTCCGTAACGGAGATTAATTGATGTTCAGCGGTATATCCCATATCCGCGATGCCGTATAGCCGGCAGGACGAGAGGCGTTCCTTCCTGTTCATGGCAGGGAATTGTACCGGATAAAATCATCCCGGCAAGACGCTTCCCATTCTTGACCCTAAAGGAGGGTGTGATACACTCCCCGCATCGTGTCACCCGCCTTATATTCCGCCGCTAAAAGTGTACTGTTCCAGATGAATCCGGAAACCGCCCACAAAGTGACCTTGTGGGGGCTGCGCCTGGCAGAAAAGATGCGCGTACTGCCCCTTCTGATGGGGGAGGTTCCTTCCGACCCCGTGGAAATCCTGGGGATGAAATTCCCCAACCGTGTGGGTCTCGCCGCCGGGATGGACAAGGAGGCGGATACGGTGAACGCCTTCGGCCAGGCCGGGTTCGGCTTTGTGGAAGTAGGCACGCTGACGCCGCGGCCGCAGCCGGGCAATGACAAACCCCGCCTGTTCCGCCTGATTCCCCAGCAGGCCATTATCAACCGGATGGGATTCAACAATGAAGGCATTGCTGCCGGGGTGGAGAACATCCGCTCCGCCACCCGTTTTCATGGCGTCCTGGGCGTTAACATCGGAAAAAACAAGGTGACGCCCAATGAAGATGCGGCCCAGGACTACCTGACCTGCCTGCGTGCGGCATGGCCCGTGGCGGATTACATTGCCATCAACTTCTCTTCTCCCAACACGCCCGGACTGCGCGACCTTCAGGCGGCCGAACCCGCCGCGCGCCTGCTGGCATCCCTGAAATCGGAGCAGTCCAACCTGGCTGTGGAAACCGGACGCAATGTGCCCATTTTCATGAAGGTGGCGCCGGATGTGACGGATGAGCAAATTGTGGAACTCAGCCGCGTTTTCCTGGATGAAGGCCTGGACGGCCTCATTGCCACGAACACCACGCTTTCCCGGGCCGGGGTGGAAGCCAGCCCGCGCCGTGAAGAAGCCGGCGGCCTGTCCGGCGCGCCGTTGACGGCGCGGTCTACGGAAGTTATTGGAGCGTTCGCCTCCGAATTGAAGGGGCGCATCCCGATCATTGGCGTAGGCGGCATCATGAGCGGCGCGGACGCCGTCGCGAAAATCAAGGCCGGGGCCAGCCTGGTGCAACTCTACACAGGGTTCATTTACCGCGGGCCGGACCTCATCCGGGAATGCGTGGAAGCCATGAAGGCTGAATGCCCCGTTAACTCCTGATTCTCCTTATTCACTGCCTACAGGTTTCATTCATGCCCGGTTCCTTCGTACATCTTCACAATCACACGGAATACTCTCTGCTGGACGGTGCAGTCCATATCAAGGACCTCATTGCCGAATGTTCCCGCATGGGAATGCCGGCCGTAGCCATCACGGACCACGGCAACCTCTTCGGGGCCATTGAGCTGGTCATGGAGGCGAACAGCCTTAACAAATCCGTGGCCGCCTGGAACAAGGAACATCCGGAAGGACCGCAGAAGCAGGAGGTGAAGCCCATCTTCGGCTGCGAGGTATACCTTTCCCCCACGCCCATCGGCGTGAAAAAACAGCTTCCCGGGCGCCGCAAATATACGCACCTGCTTTTGCTGGCGGAAAATGAAACCGGCTGGCAGAACCTGGTCAAGCTGGTATCCCGGTCCCATCTGGAAGGTTTTTATTACAAGCCCCGCGTGGACATGGAAACCCTGCGGGAATTCAATGAAGGCCTTATTTGCTGTACGGCGTGCCTTGCCGGGCCGCTGAACGAATGGCTGCTCAATGACCAGCCTGAAAAGGCGGAGGAAGCCCTCCTGGCGCTGAAGGATATCTTCGGGGACGACAACATTTTTGTGGAGCTTCAGGACCATGGCATGGAGGAGCAGAAAAAATGCCTGCCGGAGCTGGTGCGCATCGCCCGCAAGACCAATACCCCCATTCTAGCTACTAATGACGTGCACTTCCTCCGGAAGGAGGACCACGATATGCACGACGTGCTGATCTGCATCGGCACCAACGAAAAGCTGGCTTCTCCCAAGCGCATGCGCTACTCCACGGAAGTCTACCTGAAATCCCCCGAGGAAATGAGGGAGGTGTTTAGGGACTATCCGGACGCCGTGGAAAACACGCTGAAAATCGCGGAACGGTGCAACGTCACCATCAAGCTGGACTCCGCCAGTACGGAAAAATACCCGGAATTCGGCACTCCGGACGGCTCCACGCGTGAGGATTACCTGCGCAAGGTATGCTATGAAGGACTGGAGGAGCGGTACGGCAAGGAACGCGTGGCTAAGGACAAGGAACTTCGCGACCGCCTGGATTATGAGCTGGGGATTATCAACCAGTTGAAATTCCCCTCCTACTTCCTGATTACGGCGGATTTCATCAACTGGGCGAAGGACCATGACATTCCCGTGGGGCCCGGCCGCGGTTCCGCCGCCGGTTCTCTGGTGGCGTATGCCATGAAGATCACGAACATCGACCCCCTGCGGTTCGGGCTGATCTTTGAACGTTTCCTGAACCCGGAGCGCGTCAGCCCTCCGGATATCGACATTGACTTCTGCCAGACGCGCCGTCCGGAGGTGATTGACTATGTGCGGCAGAAATACGGGGAGCGCGCCGTGTCTCACATCATCACGTACGGCACCATGGGCGCCAAGTCCGTGCTCAGGGACGTGGCCCGCGTGATGGACATGTCCTACGCGGATGGAGACCGCATTTCCAAGCTGATTGAACCCGGTCCCAAGGTAACCCTCCAGTCCAGCTACAAGAGCAGTGAGGAACTGCGGGAGCTGATCGCCTCCGATGAAGGATACGCGGAGCTCTGGGGTTATGCGACGCGCCTGGAAGGGCTGATCCGCAACGTGGGCGTGCACGCGGCGGGCGTCGTGATTGGTGACCGTCCGCTGGACGAGCATGTGGCGCTCACCCGTGACGACCTGTCTGATCCTCATGCAGCCGTCGTCGCCCAGTGCGACATGAGCGCGATTTATGAAGTGGGTCTCTTGAAAATGGACTTCCTGGGTCTGAAAACCCTGACCGTCATGCATGATGCGGAGGAATACGCCCGCTGGCGCGTGCCGGACTTCAAGCTGGATTCCGTGCCCTTGGATGACCGGGAAACGCTGGACCTGCTGAACAGGGGGGACACGATGGGCGTGTTCCAGCTGGAATCCGGCGGCATGGTGGATACCTGCCGGCGCTACGGCATCCAGAAGATTGAAGACATCATTGACTTGCTGGCCCTTTACCGTCCGGGAGCCATGCAGTTCATGGATGAAATGATCGAGGTCAAGAAGGGGCTGCGCCAGGTGGTGTATGAACACCCGCTGCTGGAACAGGTCAGCGGAGAGACCTACGGCGTGATGATTTACCAGGAACAGGTTCAGGCGGCGGCCAAGCTGCTGGCGGGCTACACGCTCGGCGGGGCCGACCTGCTGAGGCGCGCCATGGGCAAGAAGGACCCTGCAAAAATGGCCAAGGAAAAGGCCCACTTCGTGGAAGGGTGCTGGAAAACCAACCAGATTGATGAAAAGACGGCTACGGCCATCTTTGACAAGATTGAGAAATTCGCCGGGTACGGCTTTAACAAATCCCACTCCGCCTGTTACGGCCACATTTCCTACTGGACGGCCTACCTCAAGGCACACTTCCCGGTGGAATTCCTCTGCGGCCTGATGTCCAATGAAGCGAACAACGACAAGATCGGCGTGTTCATTCAGGAAGCCAACCGCATGGGCATTGAAATCCTGCCCCCAACGTGAACAAATCCATGCTCAAATTCACTCCGGAGGAAACGCCTTCCGGCAAGCTGGCCGTGCGCTACGGACTGGCGGCCATCAAGAATGTGGGGGAAGGAGCCATGCAGATTCTTTTGGAGGAAAGGGAAAGAAACGGGGAATTCACCAGCATGGAGGACATCTGCAACAGGCTGGATTCCAAATCCGTCAACAAGAAGATTCTGGAATCCCTGATTCGCGCGGGAGCGCTGGACTGGACGCTGGAACCGCGCTGCGCCCTGTTTGAGCGGGTGGACCTGGCCCTCAGCGGCGCATCCCAGGTGCACAAGGACAAGGCCCTGGGGCAGGGCGCCCTGTTTGACATGACTTTTGAAGCTCCCAGGGTGAAGGATGAGCCTGCTGTTCTGGAATGGTCCAAGGAGCAGCGCATGGGGGATGAAAAGGACCTGTTGGGCGCCTACTTCTGCGGCCATCCGCTGGACTCCATGCGCGGCGTCATTGATGCGGAAAAATACACCCGCATCGGTCTCATTGACGCGCTGGAGTCGCACGAACTCAAGCAGAAGCACCAGATCGCCGGCATGGTGCGCTCCGTCATCCCCAAGATCAGCAAGGCAGGCAGGAAATTCGCCATCCTCACACTGGAAGACTTTACCGGCAGCATTGAAGTGCTGCTGTGGTCGGATGTCTATGAAAAGGCCCTGGAAATGGAAGGCGGCCTGGAACCGGGCGTCTTCGTCTCCGTGCGCGCCAACATCCGGGAGGATGACCGCACTTCCGCCAAGAGCGTGGCCGCGCAGAGCGTGGACCCGCTGGGAGGCAGGAGGCGCAAGTCCAAGGCCGGGGACCAGGGCCCTCTGAATATCATTGTCAGCCCCCTGCGCCACACGAGGAAAAAAAAATCTGGAGCAGATACGGGACATCCTGAAAAGGTACCCCGGTCGTTCCAAGGTCAATCTCACGATCAAGGACAGCCTGGGCCATAGTCAAATACTGGAGCTGGACGAACGGTTCCGCGTGAACCGCTGTCCGGAGCTGGAAACGGAACTTTCCATGTACAACTAGCGCCATGCCGGGAGGAAAACTGCTCTTGCCGGAATCGGAACGGCTGGCATTCCGGGCGTGGGGGGAAAGGGACTGGCCCTTTTTTGCGGCCATGAACGCCAATCCCCGGGTGATGCGTTTCTTCCCCGCCGTCATGACGGAGGAGGAATCCCGCGCCATGTGGAACCGCCTGCGGGCGGAACTGGATGAAAAGGGTTACGGGGTGTACGCCGTAGAGCTGAAATCTTCCGGCTCCCTCATCGGCCTCCTTGGTTTTCATTGGGCGGATTTTAAAGCGGACTTCACGCCCTGTGTGGAAATAGGCTGGCGGCTTGTGCCGGAAGCCTGGGGGCATGGCTACGCCACGGAAGGGGCCAGGGCTTGTTTGGAGCACGGTTTTGCCAGGTTGGGCCTTGACCGGGTGTATTCCTTCACCGCCTGTGTGAATCTTCCTTCCCAGGCCGTGATGCAGCGTGCCGGAATGAGGAAGACGGCGGAATTCAACCATCCCAAAGTAGCTCCGGATTCCGTCCTGTATCCGCATGTGCTGTATGTAAGGGAAGCTTCCCACGCATGATTCCATGACGGGGTTTTCGGTGTAGCCTGCCGGAGGCCGGCCGGTCCATTTTTTTAATTGTTCTGCCTCCTGGAAAGCAACGGACGCGTGCATTTCCGGTGAAATGGCCAGTGCGTTCTTTACGCTTGTTGCTGCCGGTTTCCGGAAAAAATCGAACGGGCTGCAATCCCGGAGGAATGCAGCCCGTTGACTGGGCAGGGGGCGCAGGGCAGCGGAACGTGCCCGCTGCCGTCATGCGCGACTTAGAAGGCGTAGCTTACCCCGGCGTTGACCCGGTGGTAGGTTGACTTGCTCCTGCCTTCGAATTCATAGCCGGCGTAGGCCGTCCATTTGGGGTTGATGACGACGGTGCTGTTGTAATTGACGCGTACGGCGTTCCGGTCCGGGCGGGAACCCCTCGCGGTCCAGCTGAAATCGTTCAGCAGGCGCGTGGCCCTGGTTTCCGGGTTGTCACGCACCACGTCGGGCACGTAGCTTACGGACAGGCTGTTCACCCACAGCACGCCGTTGCTGAATTGCAGGGCCTTGCTGACGCCTACGCCCACGGGCAGGCTCAGGTTCTTCAGATTCCCGCGGTCGAAGTGCCGGGCGTCATATCCCGTTTCCGTGAAGGAATTCTGGTTGACCTGGGTGTACTCGATTCCCAGGAAGGGGGAGAGCGTCCAGCCCTTGTTCAGGCTGTGGTCCCACGTGGCCTGAAGGGTGGCGAAGCCCATTCTGTTCTGCCATTTGCCGTGGGAAGCCCCTCCGTCATAATAGGAGTCCAGCTTGTTGGTTGTCCATCCGAAGCCGGCTGTTCCGCTGATGGTCAGCATGTCCTTGGGGGCAAGCTGCTTTCTCCATGCTCCGTAAAGCAGGGCAACGTAGGAGGTCTGGTCCACTTCGCTGGGCCAGCTGCGGCTCTTGTTGGTGCCGTACAGGTTGCCGAAGGCGGCGCCCAGAATGGTGTTCGGGGTGAACCTGCGGTCCGCACCCACGGCATAGCCGCCACCGTTGTAGTCGTAGCCGTCAATGCCGTCGCGGGTGGCATGGTAGGTGAAGTCTCCCATTCCCTTGATCCAGAAGTTATTCTTCGGACCCATCAGGAACCGGGTGATGCCCACCTGGCCCAGAGCGGCATTGGAAACGGACTTCATGTTGGAAGCGGAGCTCCACATGGAGTTGCCGATGTCCGCCCCGTCCAGTTCCGGGAGAATCTCTTCAATGCCGGCGGTGGGGTTCCAGACGGCGTACAGATGGTCGTTGATTCCGTCTCCGTCCAGGTCTTCCCATTCCTTGGTCCAGTACCCTTCGTAGGTATAGGGGAGTTGACCGTATTGGTTCCGGTGGCTGTGGAATAGATGTCGTCAAAATCCCCGGAAGTTCCGGGAATGGCCGCTTCCCCGATGGCTATGGCCAGGAAGCGCTGCTTCTCGGCCCATCTCTTGTGGGCGTAATCCTCCAGGGAATCCGCTACTCCCATGGAGCCGCCCATGGTGTGGCTGTTGGCTTGCTCAATGCTGAGTCCGGAGCTGTAATCGTCCATGAAGGGGCGGAAGTCAAAGATGACGCCCTTGCTGATGTCGATCGTGTCCGCATGGAAGGCGGCGCCCCTTCCGGTTCTCAGGGTCACGCCGGATTCAATGGTGATGTTCCTGCTGTTCACGGAACTGTTTCCCGTGATTTCCAGAACGCCCTTGTTCACAGTGAAGGATGAGTCTTTGGTGAGGTCCTTGTTGCCGTATGTCACACCGTCTTCCAGAATCAGGGTACCATCGTACAAGGTGGTTTTTCCGCTGACATTGAAGTACTTGGACTCCGCCAGCCGGTTTTGCCAGTCGGCTTCCGTTTCTCCGGCGGCCTGGGTGATCAGCTTGTCCGCCTCCGCTCCGGAAAAGCGGATGGTTCCGGTGAATTCGGAGCCGTTCCGTTGTAAGGAGTGGTATCCACTCCTTCGGACTTGTTGAAGTCATAGACAATGTTGTCATACTCCGCTCCGTCGCCTTCATTCCGGAAGGGGTCGTAGAAGGTGACCGTCCTTCCTTCCTGCGCGCGGAGCACCACGCTGTCCATGGAAGCGCTTCCGTTGGTTCCAAACACCAGGGAGTTCAGAATAGGGTTGGCCCCGCCGCGTTTTTCCGTGTTGCCTTTCACGATGATGTCCCCCTGGTCAGCGGAAAAGACGGCATCCTTGTAATAGAGGAGCATGGCTCCCGCAACACCGTCCACGGAGTTGTTCTCAATAAGCACGCCGCCGCGGTTGTTGATGAACTCCAGGCCGTTGCCCCCTGAAGTGCTCCAACGTCCCATTTGGCCGAGTTGCCGGAGATGGTGACCTTCCCCGTATTGACGAAGGATGTTTTCCCATCCACCAGGAGGGCGCCATAACCGTAGTCCGTGGATTTGTTGCCGGAAATGGAGATGTCTCCCGTGTTGGAAAAGGACAGGTTCCCGTGGAACTGCCCCACGCCGTAGTGCCAGCCCGCCGTATTATTGTCCATGGAGATGTTTCCGGTCCGGGTGAACGAGGTATTACCGGTCACCTCAATGGCGCCGTTGTACTGGTCCGCGCTGTTTCCGGAAAGGGAAATGTTCCCTGCATCCGTCACGCTGAACGTTCCGTAAAAGCGCAGGGCTCCGTTGGAACCCTTGGTGGAGTTTCCTTCCACGGTGATGCCGATGAAGGTGATGGAGCCGATGTTATTGAGGTTGAAGTTTCCGCTGACGCCGAATGCCCCGGCGCTGTTGCTGGCCTGGTTGCCTTCAAAGCGCAGGTCTCCGCCGATGTTGGAGATGTCCAGGTCCTGGCCGCTGTATACTGCGCCGAAGTTGCCGTTCCAGTCGGAGGCCAGTTCCCCGGCGTCCGCCCGGTTGTTCCTGAAAATCACGTCTCCGGTGACGCCGGCTATCTTCATGCCGCCTCCGGTATTATCGTAGCCGTCTACGGCGCCTGCATAAGCGTAAATGGCGCCGGCTATCCATGCGGAATTGTTTTCAAAGGTCATGTTTCCGGTAACGTTCTGGAACGTCAGCGCATATTCCCCGGCGGGAATGTAAGCCTTGGTTGCCGTAGAAGTGGAATCATGCGCGCCTGCATAAATGGCGCCCCCGATGTTGGAGTGGGCGCTCGTAGGCGAGTGTCCGGTGGAGTTTCCGCTGAACAGGATGGACTTGGTATTTTCAAAGTCGATCTTTCCCCACGTGAACAGGGCTCCTCCGAGGGGGTTTGCCCCTGCTGGCTGTCGTCACCCAGCATGTTGTTGGTGAAGGAAATATTGCCCATGCGGGAGAAGGTGATGTCACCCCTTGCGTTCACGGCGCCCCCGGCATTCGTATCCGCATTCACGATGGATTTGCAGTTGTTGAAGGAAAGGTCGCCCATGTCCGTGAAGGTGAGCGTTTCTCCGCGGATGGCGCCTCCCCCTTCGTTGTCATTGACCCAGCGGTCGCTGTGGATGGAGGAACAATCGTCAAAGCTCATGGACATTCCCGTGCCGGTAAATGTCATGACGGACTCGCTGGCGGGCCGGGTGTGGTCTGCCAGCTGATTGAAGAAGACGCTGCCTGCGAAGACGGTGTCTTCCGTCCGGAATCCGGAAAAGCTCAGGTCCTCCTTCAAGGTGTAAGTGATGCTGTCCTGCGTCTCCTGGCGCGTGACAACGGTGCCCTGATAGAGGTCTTCAGCCTGTTGGGCTGTTCCCGTCTGCGCCAGGGAGGCTGTCATCAGGAGAAGGATGGCGGATACTGCAAATTTTGGTTTCATTAGTATGCGGTAAGGTTCTTTGTTAGGTACCAGACCTGAGCCGTCTTTTTGCCCGGGCGCCCGGGTGGGGGGCTTTGCGCGCGCTGGCACCGGTGTCTGGAAACTATAAGAGTCTTTTGAGCGCGTTTTTTCTCAGCGGATGTCATGCTGTGCGCAAGGCTCTTCTAACATATTATTCCGCTTGGCCGTTGAAGCTGAAAAATGTCCGGGCCCCTCATCTGTGAAAATATGGCCTGTGTCATACATAGGGTGTTTTATGAGTGTAGGTCAGGAAATATAACAAATTTTGTAATTTAATGATTTTTAGTAACGCATGGATAATAAAATAAAGCTTGTTCCTGTATTTTTGTAGAAAAGTTATGCGGGGGTGAATGACAATAGAAATATGAACACTTTTGTTCGTCATGCGGGCGGTCTTTCACGGCTGGCCTGGAAATGATGAAACAATAGATACCGTCATGTTTGATCCAAATCAAAACCCGATACAGCCCGGGCAGAAAAATTCCATTTTTCGGCTCTCCGGGAAGCAGACAACCTACTGCCCAAGGATCAGTTCCCGGATTACGCCATGCGTGCGGAGGACGCCTTCCAGTTGGTGTCCGATGAATTGATGCTGGACGGCAATGCCCGCCAGAACCTTGCCACCTTCTGCCAGACGTGGGATGAAAAGCAGGTCAGGATGCTGATGAATATCAGCATTAACAAGAATATGATCGACAAGGATGAATATCCCCAGACAGCCGCTATTGAAATGCGCTGTGCTGCCATCATTGCCAACCTTTGGAACGCCAGCCAGGATGAAAAACCCATCGGCTGTTCCACCATCGGTTCCAGTGAAGCGTGCATGCTCGGGGGTATGGCCGCCCTGTGGCGCTGGAGAGCCCGCCAGAAAGCTGCCGGCAAACCCACTGACAAGCCCAACCTGGTATGCGGGCCCGTCCAGATCTGCTGGCACAAGTTCTGCCGCTACTGGGATATTGAAATGCGTGAAATCCCCATGTCACCCGGAAAATGGAAGATGGATGTGGACAGCATGCTGGAACAGATTGACGAAAACACCATCGTGGTGGTTCCCACGTTTGGCGTGACCTACACGGGCGCTTATGAACTGCCTGCGGAAATTGCCAAGGCCCTGGACGATTACGAAGACAGGACTGGCATCAGTGTAGACATCCACGTGGACGGCGCCAGCGGCGGTTTCCTGGCCCCGTTCTGCGCTCCGGACATTGTCTTTGACTTCCGCATTCCCGCGTCAAGTCCATCAGCGCTTCCGGCCACAAATACGGCCTGGCTCCGCTCGGAGTGGGCTGGGTGGTATGGAGAGACATCGCCGACCTGCCTGAAGGGTTGATCTTCAACGTCAACTATCTTGGCGGTGAAATCCCCAACTTCGCCATTAACTTCTCACGGCCGGCCGGACAGATCATCTGCCAGTATTATGACTTCATCCGTCTGGGCAAGGAAGGGTATACCAACATCCATACCCAGGCCTATGAAGTGGCCAAGTACATTTCAGATGAGGTTTTCCAAGCTCGGGCCGTACAATTCATTTGCACGGGCGATCCGGAAAAGGGCATTCCGCCGTCTGTTTCTTCATCAAGGACGGAGCCAAGACGAACTATACCCTCTTCGACCTCTCGGACAAGCTGAGAACCCGCGGCTGGCAGGTGCCCGCTTTCACCCTCCCTGCCAATTGCCAGGATACGGTGGTAATGCGCGTGATGGTCCGCCAGGGCTTCACCAAGGACTTGGCAGACCTGTTCCTGGAAGACTTCAAGCGCATGGTTGATTTCTTCGAGAAACACCCGGTCACTTCTCCGATGACTGCGGAAGAAGGCACGGCCTTCCACCACTCCTGATGGAAGCTCCGCAGAATAATTTTTGTTGGATGAATAAGTGTGTAAGCGCAGCTCCGCAGTTGTCAAGGTTTGTGCGTGGACCTGGCGGCTGCGGAGTTTTTTATGCTCCGGCGGCTGCGCCGCGGATGGCGGAAGCGTGATGGAGGCTTCTGTTGCGGATGAACGCGGACTGCTCCGGAACTGTTTCCGAAAGGGGCTTTGTGAGACCTGGCGGACTTTTCCGTTCCCCCTCCGGGATTCGAGGAATGCCGTTTTTCCAAGTTTCTTCATGAAATCCTGCGCGTTCCCCGTCTTCTTATAAAAAGACCGGGGATTTTGTTATTCCTGCGTTTTCCGTTTCGTTTGGGAAAAGGCATGCTTCCGCAAGGTTCCTTGCATCATTCTTTCGGAAGGGTGGGGGTTGATTGTAGCGCGGGCTCCGGATAAATGCGGGGTCCACCTGGTTGAGGCGCCATCTTTACTTGGTGAAAGATTGCTGCGTTTCAAAGCCTGGCGCGTTGCCGCCATGTCCGGACAGGCGGGATTGATAAAAAGCCGTCCTGTTTTCATGCCGCCGGGTTGCAGACCCTGCGGAGATTACCGGAAGGGGACGGCGCGGAGGCTGTTGATTCCCCTGATCCGCTTACATGATGCCGCGTCGCGGACGCGTTGCCGGCTGGCAGCGAATGATGGATTCAAAAATTGTGCCCGCCGCTTTAACACGATCGGCAAAAAGCAAGGGAACACCCCGGTCAGGAGTCTTCCATCCATCCTCAAATCCGGAATGCAGCGGGAGGCGTGGAATGGCGCTTAGCTGATGCAGCGGTAATAATAATCCACGCGGGAAATGAACCAGGACCATTTGAAACCGGGCTTGCCGTTGTCCAGCAGCAGGTGGGGGCAGCGTTTTCCGGTCCAGTAGTAATGCGGCACGACGTTCCGCAGGGGGATATCGTGGGCGTACATGTTGTAGGCGGCCAGCTTGGCGGCGCGGTCAAAGGTCTTGACGATGCTCTGTCCCCCGCTTTTCGCACATTTCAATGCCGATGGAATACATGTCCCGGGCCGCCCCGGTCCGCATGGCGTCCCGTTTCATTCAGGGGGATATGCTGCATGGCTACATACGGATCCACCGTGTAGTGCCAGTTGCAGCGCAGGGCTCCGTTATTCAGCGCGCGCGCGTGTTGCATGGCGTCTGCGGAAGGGTTTTCCGTGTTGTGCATGGTGATGAAGCGCGGCTTCATTCGGGAAGAGCGCTGCCGGAGAGGGAAGAGCGGGGCATGAACATAGGCCGGACGTTGCATTCCGCCAGCAGCTGACGCGGAGAGCGCTTCACCACGGGGACACCGGAGGGCTTGAAGGAAATCATGGGCGCCATTCCGGCTTTGCCGGAGGGTTCCGAACAACTGGTCAGGGCCAGCAGGGCGGCGGCTTCCAGCAGGAAGGTTCTGCGGTCCATGCCCTGGACTTTCTCCAGCATGGGCTGGAGCTGTCCGGAAACACGGGCAAGATAAGTGGCGATGGTGGAAATATTGCTCATACGGCGGCCGGGAGGTGGGGGATTTACAGCACGGATGCGGGAAAAGTTTAGTTCACGCTAAGATTCACCTTTCTTCTTTGCAACGAAAAAGTGTGAAAGCTTTAGCTTTGTGCCGAATTCTTCACGCTTTTTGTCATATTGGGCCGTTCAAACCGTTGTTGAGAGCAAAACGGTATCCGGTTCCACGGCGGTGACGGCGTCCGCATTTGCCGGAGACAGGATGAATTCTCCCTGCCGCGCCGTTTTCCCGTCCCAGGACACGGAGCCGCGGAGAACCGTGAAGATGGCGAAGCGGGAGGCGTCCGGCTGGGTGAATCGTTCTCCCTGGTCCAGCCGATATTCCTCCGTGGTGAAATGCGGCATTTCCGTCAGGTAGCCGGGCTGCCGGCAGAGCTCCCGGAATTCCGCGATGGAATCCAGCGCCTGTTCCATGTGCAGTTCCCGTCCCTGTCCGGAAGCGTCTGTCCGGTTCCAGTCGTAAAGGCGGTAGGTGGTGTCGCTGTTCTGCTGGATCTCCGCAATGAGGTGCCCGGCGCCGATGGCGTGAACCAGGCCGGCGGGAATGTAAAGATGTTCCCCCTTTTTTCCAGATGGGTGGAGCGTATCAGTTGCTCCATTTGGCCCGTTTCCGCCGCCCGGCGGATGTCCGAGAGCGTAGCGGTTTCTTCCATTCCTCCGTAAATCAGGGCATCCGGGTCCGCATGCAGCACGTACCATACCTCGTTTTTAACCTCTCCCCGCCGTGCTGCCGCCGTGCGTTCCGGGGGATGCACCTGGACGGAAAGATTCTCACGGGCGTCCAGAATTTTGCAGAGCAGGGGAAAACGCGTAAAACGTTCGTAGCCGGGCCCGAAGAGTTCTTCCCGCCGTTCTTCCCACAGCCGGTGCAGGGGCATTCCTTCCCATTCGCCTTCCCTCACCGTGCTCATGGCTTCCGGACGGTCGCTGATTTCCCAGGCTTCCCCGTAGGCCGTTTCCCGGTCGGGCAGTTCCCGGCCCAGCATGGTTCTCATGTGCTGGCCCCAGATGCGCGGCTGATAGATGGAATGGAATCGAAAAGGCTGCATCGTAATAACGGGAGCGTAGGCCATCTTTTACGGCCGGGCAAAAGTAAAATGCCCGCAGGAGGCCTGCGGGCATGAAGAGGGAAATCGGGAAGTTTCCGGTTATTTGATGGATTCCCATACGATGCCGATCTCAGCAAACGGCACATATTCCTTGTTCTTGTCCGGTTTCTGCACACCGTAGTTGGTCCGGAACAGGGGCAGGATGGGCGCTCCGTCTTGGGGTCCTTGCTCATGGGTGCCATTCCCACTTCCTCCAGCAGCAGGGTCATGCCGAATCGCCGCCGGGACCTTCGCTGACCAGGATTTCAATGGGGTACACCTTGCCTTGCTCCACCGTGAACTGCTTGCCGGCGGCTACGCCGCGCATGGTGTTGTTCCAGTGGCCGGAGGGGCCGTATTTGTAGAACGTGACGGGGGGGACGTTGATGCCCGCGTCCTTGAGTTCCTTCTTCAGGTCGTCGTTGCCGGGCTTGCCTTCCATGGCATCAAGCCATTTGGCGTTGTTCGCCGTCATTTTCCCCAGGGAGGCGGATTCCCAGCCGTAGTCGAATACGTTCTGGTTGTTGAACCGCACTACCAGATAGTCGTCTCCCAGCCCCACGAAGCGGAACGTGCCGGATTTGGGAGCGCGCACTTTGCCCCGGTAAATGGCAAGCCACTGGCTGGGTTTCACCTTGTCGTCGCATCCGTAGGCCTTGGGCGCGTCTTTGGCGGGAGTTCTGGGAATGTAGAACTGGGCGGCGTACAATTGCTGCGGCGCCTTGTAAAAACGATTCAGCTCCGACTCATTCCAGCCTTTGTTGACAAAGCGGGAAAGAAAGGCGCGGTACTGGTCCATCGTCATGTTGGTGGGCCGTCCGCCGGGCGTCTGCTTGGTATCGTAAAAGGTGCCTACCAGCGTACTTCCTGAGGGCTGGGACGTGCCGAAGGCGGAGGTGGCGTCACCCAGGTCGGGGCCGAAGCCGTCTCCCATGCCCAGGGCGGTTCCTTCTTCCAGCATGACGGGTTCGTCCGGCGGGTCAATGTCGATCTTGGGGAGGCTGACCGGGGCTGCCGCCGCGGCTACCACGACTTTGACGGGAGTTTCCGCATGGGAGGAAGAGGAGGTTTCCCTCTGCACTTCCGGCGGCGGAGGCGTATCCGACGGAGGAGCTTCGTCCGGCGTGATGTAGCCGACGACCTTGGGTTCTTCCGGGGGGGCGATGATGATGGTCAGGGAGTAGAGAATGGCTCCCGCCAGGACGACGGAGAGAATGGATGTCGCCAATGCGGCAATGTAATTTTTCCGCCTTTCCTTGCGCAGGGTTTCCACTGCGTCTTCTGTGGGTTCTATATGAAGGCTCATGCATGTATGATAACATAGGAGCCCCATATGTTGAGTAACATGAGGATAACAAGGATAACATGTCGGTAACAAAAAGGGCGTCTTTGACGCCTCTTCTTCCTTATGGCTTCTCAGCTTTTCCTGTGCTTTCCCGTTTTTCCGGGAGCCAGTGCGATGGCAAGAATGGAACAGACGCCCAGAATCAGGGGGTAATACAGGTATTCCATGATCAGCAGGGGGGAAACCTGGGCGATTCCGGCGGCCATGAGCATCTGGGCCCCGTAGGGAATGACGCCCTGGACCAGGCAGGAAAAGGTGTCCAGAATACTGGCGCTGCGCCTGGGCGCGATATGGAATTTATCGCTGATCTCCTTCGCGATGGGACCCACCGTAATGATGGCGATCGTGTTGTTGGCGGTGCAGAGATTGGCCAGGGAGACCAGGCCGGCGATGCTGAATTCCGCGCCGCGCCTGCTCCGGATGTGGGCCGTGATTTTTCCGATGATGTACGCGATGCCGCCGTTGAAGCGGATCAACGCCAGCACGCCGCCGGCCAGCAGGGTGACGATGATCAGCTCCCCCATGCCGGTCATGCCGCTGCCCATGGCGCGGAACCAGGCCATGAAGGAAAAATACCCCATGCCTACTCCGACAAGTCCCGTGGCGAGCAGCCCCAGCGTCAGAACGGCCATCACGTGGACTCCGGCCAGCGCCGTCACCAGAACCAGCAGGTAGGGGAACACCTTCATCCATTCAATGGGAGCGTCCGCCATGGAGGGGGACTGCACGTTCCATCCGAGCAGGGTGTAGCAGGCCAGGGCCAGCAGCGCGGCGGGAAGCACCACCTTCACGTTAGCCCGGAATTTGTCCCGCATGGCGCAGCCCTGCGTGCGGGTGGCGGCGATCGTGGTGTCTGAAATGAAGGAAAGGTTGTCTCCAAAAACGCTCCGCCCACCACAATGGCCGTCATCATGCCGGTGCTGACCTGCGTGGCGTGCGCCAGCCCCGTGGCTACGGGGCAGCAAGCGCCACAAGGGAGCCCACGGAAGTGCCCACGGAAAGGGAGATGAAGCAGGATGCGATGAAGACGCTGGCAAGCAGCAGATTGTCCGGCAGGAGGCGCAGCGTGAGCTGCACGGTGGCGTCAATTGCCCCCATGTCCCTGGCGGACTGGGCGAATGCGCCCGCCAGCACGAAAATCCAGATCATCATCAGGATATTCCGGTTGGCTACGCCGGAGGAAAACAGGTCCACCCGTTCCGCCATGCTTTTCCCGCGGGTGATGAGCACGGCCCAGACTGCCGCCGCCGTAAAGGCCACCGTCACCGGAACGGCGTAAAAATCCTGTACGGCTACGGAGATGACCAGGTAAAGCAGGAAGAAAACCAGCAGGGGGCTCAGCGCCCACAGGCTGGGTTTGACGGGCGCCGTATCCTGGCTGTCTGGAAAATGGGTCATGGAGGAGTGCGTGCTGCCGGAGATGCTGGGCGGCTTAGTTTCCGGCGGCTTCCGCCTGGCCCAGATACCACCGGTAGATGCGCTCCACGCCTTCTTCCAGCTCCACCCGGTGGGTCCAGCCCAGGGAATGCAGCTTGAAACGTCCGTCAGTTTGCGCAGTGTGCCGTCCGGCTTGTCCGCGTTGAATACCAGTTCTCCCGGTAGCCTTCCGTGGCGGCTATCAGGCGCGCCAGATCGCCGATGGAGATTTCTTTTCCCGTACCGATGTTGATGTGGCAGTTCCGCACCTCCCGGTCTTCCCCCTTTCAGCTGGCTGAAATCCACCTGTTCCATCACGTGGACGCAGGCGTCCGCCATGTCTTCGCTCCACAGGGATTTCGCGCAGGGGCGTGCCCGTTCCCCACAGTTCCACGGAACCGGGGGTGATGCCGTATTTGGCCAGCGCGTCCAGGATGGCTTCTTCCGGCGCCGTCCCGTCCACCTGTTCCACAGGCCGCGCGTCCAGGTCTTTCCGCACGGCGTCCCAGTCCCCTTCCATCAGGCGTTTGGCCAGGTGAATCTTGCGCACCATGGCGGGCAGCACGTGGCTGTTCTCCAGGTGGAAGTTGTCATTGGGGCCGTACAGGTTCGTAGGCATCACGGCGATGTAGTTGGTGCCGTACTGGAGGTTGAAACTCTCGCACATTTTCAGGCCTGCGATTTTGGCGATGGCGTAGGGCTCGTTGGTGTATTCCAGCGGGGGAGGTGAGCAGGGCGCTCTCCTTCATGGGCTGGGGTGCCTCTCGCGGATAGATGCAGGTGCTCCCCAGGAAGAGGAGCTTGGAGACGCCGTGCCGGAAACTTTCCCCGATGACGTTCTGCTGGATCTGGAGGTTGCGGAAGATAAAGTCCGCCCGGTACCGTGAGTTGGCGATGATGCCGCCCACGAACGCCGCCGCAAGAAAGACGTATTCCGGCTTTTCCCGGTCAAAGAATTCCCGCACGGCCGCCGGGTCCTCCAGGTCCAGTTCCCGGTGCGTCCGTCCGATCAGGTTGGAATAACCCCTGTCTTCCAGGGATTTCCAGATGGCGGAGCCCACGAGGCCGCGGTGTCCGGCCACGAATATTCTGCTGTTTTTTCCATCTCAGGAATTGACGGGATTTTGACGTATTCCATGTCGTGGCGGACCATGATGCGCACGAGTTCCTCAAACGGGGTGGAGGTGGGGTTCCAGCCGAGGAGGGTTCTGGCCTTGGTGGGGTCTCCCAGCAGTTGTTCCACCTCGGAGGGGCGGAAGTACTTGGGATCCACTTCCACCAGGATATGGCCCGTCTTCTTGTCGCGCCCGCGTTCTTCCACGCCTTCGCCTTCCCATTCCAGCTCAATTCCGGCTTCACGGAAGGCCAGCGTGCAGAACTCCCGGACCGTATGCATCTCCCCGGTGGCGATGACGAAGTCTTCCGGCTTGTCGTGCTGGAGAATCAGCCACATGCATTCCACGTAGTCCTTCGCGTAGCCCCAGTCGCGCAGGCTGGTCAGGTTGCCCAGGTAGAGCTTGTCCTGCTTGCCCTGCTTGATGCGGGCGGCGGCCAGCGTGATCTTGCGGGTCACAAAAGTTTCCCCGCGGCGTTCGCTCGTGGTTGAACAGGATGCCGTTGACGGCGAACATGCCGTAGGATTCGCGGTAATTCGCCCACGGCGTCCGTTTCCGCCGTGTATTCCGGCACGTCAAAGCTGACCTGCACGTGGCTCTGGGCCGCCAGGTTGTAGATTTCATCCGGCTGCACGGTCTGGATGATGCGGATCAGGGAGCTGGAATCCGTCATGTCGCCATAGTGGAGGTTGATCAGCCGGTTTTTCTTCATGTCCCGCACCCACTCGTCCAGGTAAAGATGCTCGATGCGGCCCGTGTTGAAGGAAGAGGAGCGGCGCAGGATGCCGTGTACTTCATAGCCCTTGTCAATCAGGAACTCTGCGAGAAAAGAACCGTCCTGTCCCGTGATGCCGGAGATTAATGCGATTTTGCTCATGTGCTGTGTGTAGGTGGTTTGTTGGCGGAGGAGGTTGAAGAATAAATGGTGAAACCTCCAGCGGAGCCGCAGTTGATGCGCTCCGGGCATAAATAGCGCATTTTTCCCATGGTGACGAGGAAAATGCTCTGGTCATGGAAGAGGAATGCCACTGTCAGCGGACGGCTTGTCCTTTGCCGGACGCAATCATTTCCTTGAAATCCCGGAACAGGTACTGGGGGTCTCTGGGGCCGGGGGCGGCTTCCGGGTGGTACTGCACGCTGAAAACGGGGGAGCGTTTTGTGGGCGATGCCCTCCACGGTATTGTCATTCAGGTTCATCAGCGTGATTTCCACGTCGTCCGGCACGGTGTCCGGATCCACGGCAAAACCGTGGTTCTGGGACGTGATGCTGATTTTACCCGTGCGGAGGTCCTTCACCGGATGGTTGGCGCCGCGGTGGCCGAACTTCAGCTTGAAGGTCTTCGCCCCCAGCGCGTGGGAAATGATCTGGTGCCCCAGGCAGATGCCGAACATGGGAACCTTCCCGATCAGGGCGGCTACTTCACGGTGGATGTCCGTCAGCGTGGCGGGGTCCCCCGGACCGTTGGAAAGAAAAACGCCGTCCGGCTTCATGCCAAGCACTTCCTCCGCCGTCGTGTGGGCGGGAACCACGGTCACACGGAAGCCGTTTTCCCTCAGTTGGCGCAGGATGTTGTACTTGATGCCGAAGTCGAAGGCCACGATGTCGTACTCCGTGGGGGGCAGTACCCCTTCCGTCACCAGCGCGTCCACTTCCTCCGGGGTCATGGGATGGGAGCCGATCTTGTCCACGATGTTGCAGCCTTCCATGGAGGGGGCCTTTCTGGCGGCTTCCACGGCTTCCTCCGGCGTCAGCTCCGTGGTGAGGCAGGCGCGCATGGCGCCCGCGGAGCGCAGGTGCTTGGCGATCTTGCGGGTGTCCACCCCCTCAATGCCGATCACGCCCTGCTTTTCCAGCCACGGCCCAGGGCTTCCGTGGCGCGCCAGTTGGAAGGAACCTTCGCCAGCTCCGCCACCACGAAGCCGCTGACCTGCGCCTTGCCGGACTCGTAATCTTCCGGGTTGACGCCGTAATTGCCGATCAGGGGATAGGTCATCGTGACAATCTGGCCGCTGTAGGACGGGTCCGTCAGGACTTCCTGGTAGCCGGTCATGGACGTGTTGAAGCAGGCTTCCCCCACTTCCGTGCCCGTGGCTCCGAAGTGCGAACCGATGAAGACGCTTCCGTCTTCCAGTGCGAGAATGGCTCTCATGATGATATAAAAATGCTGTTTGGTATGGGGTTAAACGGTCTGGGCATGGTATTCCTGGATGGTGCACACCTGGAGGTTCCTGTTCTTCAGCGCCTCAATGGCGTTCACGCAGGCCTGTGCGGAGGCCAGGTTCGTGCAGTAGGAGGTTTTGGCGGCGATGGCGGAGGAACGGATGATGATGTCGTCCGCCCGCGCGTCGTGGGAGCCGGGCGTGTTGATGATGAAATCGATGTCCCCGTTCTTGATGTGGTCCACGATGTTCGGGCGGCGCGCCTCGTTCACCTTGTACGCGCGTTCGCATTCGATGTCGTGCTGGAGCAGGTGGATCATCGTGCCGCGCGTGGCGCACAGCGTGAAGCCCATGTCCGCCAGCTGGCGGGCCATGTGGAGCACGCGCTCCTTGTCCCGGTCATTCACGGAGATGAAAACCTTGCCTTCCGTCGGCAGGGGATTGAATGCGCTGATCTGGGATTTGGCGAAGGCGATGTCCGGGTCCGGGTCGATGCCCATCACCTCCCCGGTGGATTTCATCTCCGGCCCCAGCACCACGTCGATGCCCGGGAAGCGGCCCCAGGGGAAGACGGCCTCCTTCACGCAGTGGTATTCCGGCGTGATTTCCCGGGTAAAGCCCAGCTCCTCCAGCGTCTTGCCGGCCATGACCTGCGCGGCCAGCTTGGCGAGGGGCCTGCCGATGGCCTTGGAGACGAACGGAACGGTGCGGGAGGCGCGCGGATTCACTTCAATGACGTAAAGCTGTTCGTCCTTCACGGCGAACTGGATGTTCATCAGCCCGCAGACGTTCAGCCGCCGTGCCAGCTCCTTGGAGGCGCGCGTGATTTCCTTGTGCATTTTCATGGAAATGCCCATGGCGGGAATCATGCTGGCGGAATCCCCGGAGTGGATGCCCGCGGGCTCCACGTGCTGCATGATGGCGCCGATGACGGCCCGCTCCCGGTCCGCGATGACGTCCACGTCAATCTCCACGGCGTTTTCCAGAAAGCGGTCGATCAGCACGGGGCGTTCCTCGGAGGCCTCCACGGCTTCGTTCATGTACCGGCGCAGCTCCTGCTCCTCGTACACGATGATCATGCCGCGGCCGCCCAGCACGAAGGAGGGGCGCAGCAGCACCGGATAGCCGATGCGGGCGGCAATAGCGGCGGCGTCCTCCACGTTGGTAGCCGTCCCCGCGTCCGCCTGCTTCAGCCCCAGCTCCCTCAGCAGGGCGGAGAAATGTTCGCGGTCTTCCGCCAGGTCAATGGCCTTCGGGCTGGTGCCGATGACGGGCACGCCGTGGGCTTCCAGGGCGTTGGCCAGGTTCAGCGGCGTCTGGCCTCCGAACTGGACGATGACGCCGTCCGGCTTCTCCTGCTCGCAGATGTGGAGCACGTCTTCCAGCGTCAGGGGTTCAAAGAAAAGCTTGTCGGAGGAATCGTAGTCCGTGGAGACGGTCTCAGGGTTGGAATTCACGATGATGGTTTCATACCCCATTTCCCGCAGGGCCATGGAGGCGTGCACGCAGCAGTAGTCGAACTCGATGCCCTGGCCGATGCGGTTCGGGCCGCCTCCCAGGATGAGGATCTTCTTCCGGCCCGTGTCGCGCGCCTCGTTTTCATCCCCGTACGTGGAATAAAAGTAAGGCGTGTATGCCTCAAACTCCGCGGCGCAGGTGTCCACCAGGCGGTAGCCGGGCACGATGCCCTGTTCGCGGCGTTCCTTGCGGATGCTTTCCTCCGTAGTTCCGCGGGCCAGGGCGATCTGCCTGTCGGAAAAGCCCAGCTTCTTGGCTTCCCGCAGGTCCAGCGCGTCCAGGCGGTCGCCCGCCTTCGCCAAGTCCCGCATCTGGGCCAGGAACCAGGGGTCAATCTGGGTGAGCTGGTGCACCTCGTCCAGGGAAAAGCCGCTGCTGAACGCCGTCTGAATCCAGAAAATGCGTTCCGCCGTGGGGACGGCCAGCTTCCGCGTGATTTCCTCCGCGGTGGGCTTCTGCGGCGCCTTCGCGTCGAAACCCCAGCCCCAGCGGCCCGTTTCCAGGGAGCGCAGGGCCTTTTGCAGGGATTCCTTGAACGTGCGGCCTATGGCCATGGCTTCCCCCACGGATTTCATGGAGGTGGTCAGGTGCTCGTCCGCCTGCTTGAACTTTTCAAACGTGAAGCGGGGGACCTTGGTCACCACGTAGTCAATGGTGGGCTCAAAGCAGGCGGGCGTTTCCCTCGTGATGTCGTTGCGCAGTTCGTCCAGCGTGTAGCCCACGGCCAGCTTGGCGGCCAGCTTGGCGATGGGGAACCCCGTGGCCTTGGAAGCCAGAGCGGAGGAACGTGAAACGCGGGGGTTCATCTCAATGACGATCATGCGGCCGTTGGCCGGGTTGATGGCGAACTGGATGTTGGAACCGCCCGTTTCCACGCCGATTTCCCGGATGACGGCGAAGGATGCGTCCCTCATGACCTGGTATTCCCTGTCCGTCAGGGTCTGGATGGGAGCCACGGTGATGGAATCCCCGGTATGCACGCCCATCGCGTCAATGTTCTCAATGGAGCAGATCACCACGCAATTGTCCGCGCGGTCTCTCATCACTTCCATTTCAAACTCCTTCCAGCCGATGAGGGATTCCTCAATCAGGATTTCGGAAACGGGGGAGAGGTCCAGCCCGCGGGCGCAGATTTCCTCAAACTCCGTCTTGTTGTACGCCACGCCGCCGCCCATGCCGCCCAGCGTGAAGGCGGGGCGGATAATCAGGGGAAAGGTGCCTATGTCCCCGGCTACCCGGCGCGCCTCCTCCATCGTGTGGGCGATGCCGGAGCGCGGCACGTCCAGGCCGATGCGGATCATGGCCTCCTTGAACAGGTTGCGGTCCTCCCCGCGGTCAATGGCGTCCGCATGGGCGCCGATCATGCGCACGTTCTCCCTCTCCAGCACGCCGCTGCGGTGGAGCTCCATGGCGCAGTTCAGGGCCGTCTGGCCGCCCAGGGTGGGGGCAGGGCGTCCGGCTTTTCCCGGACGATGATTTTCTCCACGAACTCCGGGGTGATCGGTTCAATGTAGGTGCGCGGGGCGGTCTCCGGGTCCGTCATGATGGTGGCGGGATTGGAGTTGACCAGCACTACTTCATAACCTTCTTCCCGGAGGGCCTTGCAGGCCTGGGTGCCGGAGTAGTCGAATTCGCAGCCCTGGCCGATGACGATCGGGCCGGAGCCGATCACGAGAATCTTTTTGATGGAGGTATCTTTAGGCATAATGGCGATGGAAGAATCCTGTGGTTCTGGACCGTGGATTTCCGCCGGGGGAATTAAGTGCCCGCAGGGCTCCGGAGGAAAGTTTTTTTACGGCCAATGACGCGGATTTTTCAGGGGTTGGTGGTCGGTGGAAAACAGTGGGAAAAAGGGCGGCCGGGACAGGGCGCGCCAAGGCCCCGGAGCCGTGCCTTTCCCTCTGCGGGCAGAGGCTTGCCCCGCAAGGGGCCGGCAAAGCTCCGGAGCTCGTCGGTGCACCCTAATAGATGAACAGCATTTCCCGGTACTTGGGGAGAGGCCAGGACCGGTCGTTCACCAGGGTTTCTGCGGCATCGACGCTGGTTCTCAATCGGGACATCGCGGCAAGGATGTCCTCATGGCAGCTCGTGAGCGCGGTTTCCAGGGTATCCAGGTCGGACACGACGGAATCCAGGGCGCCGCCCAGCTTGTCCGCCAGCTTTTGCAGGGCGGCGGTCCCGTTGGTCCGCTTGGCGTCCAGCGCCCTGGAGAGCGCGGAAACGGTTTGCTTGTATTCGTTGCGCAGGGCAGGGAGGATGATGGTGGCCGCCATTTCCCAGGACAGGCGCCCTTCAATGCGGATGCGCCTGTGGTATTCCTCCAGGAAAATCTCAAACCGGGATTCCAGTTCCCTGCGGGAGAACACCCCGTACTTCTCGAACAGGGCCACATTCTTCTCATTCACCAGGGTGTGGAGGGCGGTCATCGTGTTTTTCAGGTTGGGAAGGCCGCGGCGTTCCGCTTCCTTCACCCATTCCTCCGAATAATTGTCTCCGTTGAAGATGATTCTCTTGTGTTCGGAAATCCTGCGCTTGAGCGTCTCCTGGAGCTGGGCCAGGAAGGTCTCCGGAGCGAAGGAGGAAAGCTCCTCCGCCAGGGAATCGAAGGCCTCCGCCACAATGGTGTTCAGGGTCATCATGGGGCCCGCGCAGGACTGGGCGGAGCCGGGGGCGCGGAACTCGAACTTGTTGCCGGTGAAGGCGAACGGGCTGGTGCGGTTGCGGTCCGTCGCGTCCCGGGGAAGGACGGGCAGCGTATCCACGCCGATCTGGAGCGTGTCGTTGCGCCTGCCGCGGCCGGATTCCCCGTTGATGATATTCTCGATCACTTCATTGAGCTGGTCGCCCAGGAAAATGGAGATAATGGCGGGAGGGGCCTCGTTCGCGCCCAGGCGGTGGTCGTTCCCGGCGCTGGCTACGGAATTGCGCAGCAGGTCGCTGTGCTTGTCCACAGCCTCGATGATGGCGGCCAGCACGGTCAGGAAAATGGCGTTCTGCTGCGGGTCCGTGCCGGGATCCAGCAGATTCTTGTCCCCGTAGGAAATGGACCAGTTGTTGTGCTTGCCGGAGCCGTTGACGCCCACGAAGGGCTTCTCGTGGAGCAGGCACACCAGCCCGTGCCTGCTGGCCTGCTGGCGCAGGATTTCCATCACCAGCATATTGTGGTCGATCGCCAGGTTCACGTCCTCAAACAAGGGGGCCAGTTCAAACTGGGCCGGGGCCACTTCATTGTGGCGCGTCTTGGCCGGAATGCCCAGCCGCCAGAGTTCCTTTTCCACATCATTCATGAAATTGAGGATGCGCGGCTTGATGGAGCCGAAATAATGGTCTTCCAGTTGCTGGTGCTTGGCGGGCGGCGCGCCGAAAGGGTTCGGCCCGTCTGGACCAGGTCCGGGCGGTTCAGATAGAAATTCTTGTCAATCAGGAAATACTCCTGTTCCGGCCCCAGCGTGATGGTCACGCGTTCATCCGGCAGCCCGAAGCACTTCATCAGCCTCTTGACGGCGTTGCCCAATGCCTGCCGGGAGCGGAGCAGAGGGGTTTTCTTGTCCAGCGCGTCTCCCGTATAGGAACAATAGGCGGTGGGAATGCAAAGGGTGGCTCCGTTCCCGTGCCTCTTGATGAAGGCGGGGCTGGTGGGGTCCCACGCGGTGTAGCCGCGGGCCTCAAACGTGCAGCGCAGGCCGCCGGAGGGGAAGCTGGAAGCGTCCGGCTCGCTCACGATCAGGTTCTTGCCGGAAAAGCTCATGATCGGCTCCATGCCCTTGGGGTCCAGGAAGGAATCATGCTTCTCCGCCGTGGAACCCGTCATGGGCTGGAACCAGTGCGTGTAGTGAGTGGCTCCCCGTTCCAGAGCCCACTGCTTCATGGCGTGGGCTACGTCCGCGGCAATGTCCGCGTTCAGCGGCAGGCCGTCCTGGATGGTGGACAGGAGGGTTTTCGCCGTGTCCTTGGGCAGGTACTTCTTCATCACCTCCGTACTGAAAACGTCGGCGCCGTAATAATTAATGCGGACAGGAGCGCTCTCGCTCACCCCGCTCACGGGAAGGGAGGCGATGGCGCTGATGGCTTGTGTTCTTGTCGAGTCACTCATCATGGTTAACTGTTGTGTCTTTTTCTTAGCAAGAACCGTGCCAGCTTTTTGAATCAACTTGTGCCGGAGTGGGTATGGTGTTTTAAGAAGTTGCCTATAAATATATTGCAGAAATTGTAAAAGGAAGCCGTGGAAAGAAGAGGGATGAAAAAGGTGAAAGCATTAATTACAAAAATGTAAAATCACGGTAAAAGGGTAATTACGAAAATGTAAAAATATCTGCTTGGGAGAGGGAATTGTCCTTTGCCGCCGTGGGTCCTCTGTCATGCCGGAAGGCCTGTCAAATCATGTAAAACCGGGGCGGCGGCGTTCGGAAAACGGGGAGAGTGGAAGGAGTGCATAATGTTGGCACGGTTTTTGCTATAAGAAAATCAGCTTAACTCAAATAAAACAGCAAACTGATGAATAGTGATCAATTCGAGACAGGCATTCCTGCGCCGCAGGGATTGTATGACTTTGAACAGGAGAGGGACGCCTGCGGCGTGGGGCTGGTGGCGGATCTGAAGAATGAACCGAGCCACAAAATCATTGAAATGGGTGTCACCGTTCTCAAGAGGCTGATGCACCGCGGCGCCGTGGGAAGCGATCCCGATACCGGGGACGGAGCGGGCATCCTGCTGGCCCTGCCGGATGAATTCTTCCGCCTGCTCCTTCCCAACAAACTTCCCGCCAGAGGAAAATACGGAGTCGCCATGATGTTCGGCGGCTGCGGCCATGAAGAGGAACTGGAGGCCGCCGTCACGGAAAACGGCGGCAGGGTGATTGCCTGGAGAGAGGTTCCCGTGGACCGCGACAGCATCGGCGAGAACGCCCGGCGCACCTGCCCCCTGATTCGCCAGCTCTTCATCGACGGCAGCGGCTTTGCGGACCAGGCGGCACTGGAACGCAAGCTCTTCGTAATGCGCCGGGAAATGGAGCGGCGCGTGGAAGGATGCTACGTGTGCAGTTGTTCCAGCCGCAGCATCGTGTATAAGGGATTGTTCCTCGGCACGCAAATTGACGGATTTTACGAAGACCTGCGCCATGAGCGTTTCAAATCTCCGCTGGCCCTCGTCCACCAGCGCTACAGCACGAACACCTTCCCCACGTGGAGCCTGGCCCATCCCTTCCGCTACCTGGCCCACAACGGGGAAATCAACACCCTGCGCGGAAACCTGAACCATCTGAGCGTGCGGGAGCCGCACCTGTCCTCCGCCCTGCTGGGGGATGACTTGCAGAAGCTTCTGCCCCTCATTCCTCCCGGACAGAGCGATTCCGCCTGCCTGGACAACATGGTGGAACTGCTCGCCGCCGCCGGGCGCGACCTGCGCCACGCCATGCTCATGCTCATGCCGCAGGCCTGGGGCGTCAACTACCATCTGGGGCCGGACGTGCGCGGCTTCTTTGAATACCATTCCGCCCTGATGGAGCCGTGGGACGGCCCGACCGCCGTCGTCTTCTCCGACGGCGTCAACGCGGGCGCCATGCTGGACCGCAACGGCTTGCGCCCCGCCCGCTACACGCTGACCACGGACGATATTTTCATCCTGGCCTCGGAAACGGGCGTAGCGGACATTCCCGCGGAAAAAGTGGCCCGCAAGGGCCGCCTGCGCCCCGGAGAGATGATCTACTGCGACTTGGTGAACCACCGCCTGGTGTCCGATGCGGAAACCAAGAATGAAATGGCCCGGCGTATGCCCTACCGCCGCTGGGTGGAACAAAACAAGATTTCCGTCCGCTCCCTGTTCGACTCTGTCTCCGCCTCCGCGGAAATGCCGGACCTGGCGGTTCATCAGCGCCAGTTCGGCTTCACGCAGGAGGATGTGGAACTCATCCTACGCCCGATGATGATGAAGGGCGCGGAACCCCTCGGCTCCATGGGGAACGACGCGCCGCTGGCCGTCCTCTCCGGAAAGGCGCCGCTCCTGTTCAACTACTTCAAGCAATTGTTCGCGCAGGTGACCAACCCGCCCATCGACCCCATCCGGGAGGAACTCGTCATGAGCCTGACCACGTACATCGGCAACCATCCCAACATTCTGGAGGAAACGCCGGAGCACGCCCGGCTCATCAAGATGGCGCGCCCCGTCATTACGGACGAGGAGCTCAACCGCCTCTGCAACATCCGGGAAGCCGGCTTCCCTCCGCCAGGCTCCCCCTCCAGTTCCCGGAAGGCGGGGACGGAAACGCTCTGCGGGAGACGCTGGACAGCCTGGCGGAATCCGCCGTGGGGCTGGTCAGGTCCGGCGTGCGCATCCTGGTGCTGACGGACCGCAACATAGGCCGCGGCTACCTTCCCGTTCCCAGCCTGCTGGCCTGCTCCGTGGTGCACCGCGCCCTGGCGGCCGCCGGACTGCGTTCCGACGTGGGCCTGATCCTGGAAACGGGGGAGGCGCGGGAAACGATGCACTTCGCCCTGTTGCTGGGTTTCGGGGCCACGGCGGTCAATCCGTACCTGGCTCTGGCGACGGTCACCTCCCTGGCCGCGCCGCAGGACTGCCCGCTGGACGTGGTGAAGGCCTCCGGCAACTATATCAACGCCATTGACAAGGGGCTGCTTAAAATCATGTCCAAGATGGGCATTTCCACCCTGCGCAGCTACCGCTCCTCCCAATTGTTCGAGGCCGTGGGGCTGAACCGGGAACTGATTGACGAATTCTTCCCCGGCACCGTCAGCCGCGTGGGCGGCATCGGGCTGGAGGAAATAGCTGCGGAATGCAACCAGCGCGCCGCGCAAAACGCCGGGAAGGAAGGCGGGCTGGATGCGGGCGGCCAGTACAAGTACAGGAAGGGCGGAGAAAACCACCTCTGGAACCCGCAGACGCTCCAGGCCTTCCGCGCCGCCGTTCGCGACAATGACGAACGGAAATACCGGGAATTTGCGGACTACAGCAACCACCAGGCGCAGCACCTCTGCACCCTGCGCGGCCTGTTTGAATTCGCTCCCGCGGACACCGTCCCGCTGGAGGAAGTGGAAAGCGCGGATTCCATCCTGCGCCGCTTCGTCTCCGGGGCCATGTCCCTGGGTTCCCTCAGCCCGGAGGCCCATGAAACCATCGCCATCGCGATGAATAAAATAGGAGCCAAAAGCAACTCCGGTGAAGGGGGCGAGGATGAAGCCCGCTACGAACCCAACGCCAGGGGCGAGGTGCGCTACAGCGCGATCAAGCAGGTGGCGAGCGGACGCTTCGGCGTGACCATCAACTATCTGCGCCACGCCTCCGAGCTCCAGATCAAGATGGCCCAGGGCGCCAAGCCCGGAGAGGGCGGCCAGCTCCCGGCGCACAAGGTGGACCCGTACATCGCCCGGCTGCGCCATTCCATGCCGAACGTCAGCCTCATCTCTCCCCCGCCGCACCATGACATCTACTCCATTGAAGACCTGGCCCAATTGATCTACGACCTGCGGAACTCCAACCCGGCCGCACGCGTCTCCGTCAAGCTCGTCTCCGAGGTGGGCATCGGCGCGGTGGCCGCCGGAGTGGTGAAGGCCCACGCGGACGTGGTTGTGGTCAGCGGCCACGACGGCGGTACGGGCGCCTCCCCGCTCACCAGCGTCAAGCACGCCGGACTGCCGTGGGAACTGGGTCTGGCGGAAACGCAGCAGACGCTTGTGCTCAACAAGCTCCGCTCCCGCGTCCGGCTCCAGGTGGACGGCCAGCTGCGCACCGGGAGGGACGTCGTCATGGCGGCCCTGCTGGGAGCGGAGGAATTCGGCTTCGGCACTGCCGTTCTGGTCGCCATCGGCTGCGCCATGCTCCGCAGGTGCCATGAAAACACGTGCCCGGTGGGCGTTGCCACGCAGGACCCGGCCCTGAGAGCCAAGTTCAGCGGCAAGCCGGAATACGTCATCAACTACCTTCGCTTCGTGGCGCAGGAAACGCGGGAAATCCTGGCTTCCTTGGGCCTCCGCTCCCTGGACGAAGCCGTCGGCAGGGCGGACCTGCTCTCCGTGAACCGCGCCATTGACTTCTACAAGGCTCAGCATCTGGACTTCTCCTCCATCCTGCATGCGGCGGAGGGGGACGGATGCAGGTTTGACCCCTCCTTTGAAAAGGAACCTCTGGACAACTACGACCGGCGCCGCCTGCTCCCGGACTTGAAGGGCCTGCTGGAAAAAGGGGAAAAGACCGAACTCTTCCGCGACGTCCGCAATGTGGACCGGACGGTGGGCACGGAGCTATCCGGAGAGCTGGTGATGAAATTCGGACCGCGCGGCCTGGCGGAGGATACGCTCACGGTGCACTTCACCGGATGCGCGGGGCAGAGCTTCGGGGCCTTTCTGGCGCCGGGCATCACCTTTGAACTCGCCGGGGAGGCGAACGACTTCGTAGGGAAGGGGCTTTCCGGGGGCAAAATCATCGTGAGGCCTCCGGAAAACATCTCCTACGCTCCGTCGGACAACGTCATTGCCGGCAACGTCATCGGCTACGGGGCCACGTCCGGCAGCATCTTCCTGCACGGGCAGGCCGGGGAGCGTTTCGCCATCCGCAACAGCGGAGCCAAGATGGTGGTGGAAGGCATAGGCGACCACGGCTGCGAATACATGACCGGGGGCCGTGTGGCGGTGCTCGGCAAGGTGGGCGTCAACTTCGCCGCGGGAATGACCGGCGGACTGGCCTACGTGTACGATGCGGACAACGACTTCGATCAGAAATGCAACCTGGGCAGCGTGGACCTGGAAACGGTCATGCCGCACTCCGCCGACGAGGCGGAACTGCTCCAGCTCATTTACGAGCACTACATGGCTACGAAAAGCCGCCGGGCCTGCGACCTGTTAAACAACTGGCCGGAGGAACGCGGCAAATTCATCAAGGTCTTCCCGGTGGAATACCGGCATGCCCTGGCCATGCATTCCTGAAAGAAGCATGCAGCAGTTTTCTGTTGTTTGGGTAAGCTGGGGGCCTCCGCGGATGCGGAGGCCCTTTTTTTATTCTTTGAAGTCTTATTGGTCTCATTGCCGGAGCGTCCGCTGACCTTTTCAAGGTAGCAGATTGGCCCTGAAAGCAGGAATGAAGTAAGTTTCTGAAATCCGATATTAAAAAATAACTTTCCATTTGGTTGACTTTGAATGATGCATCAATTATACAGAAAATATCATAAAGGATAATGAGTGTCATATTCGGAAATTTATGCAGTGCTGTCGCTATGCTGCTGATTGTTATGGGGATGTGGACTGAGGGGGGAATTGCCTTTGTCCAAGTGCCGGAACAACTGCCGGAATGCCCGGTGCGCTTCATCCGCGGTACCCTGGTGGCGCAGGATGGAGCTATATGGGCCGTGGGGGAGAGGGAAAGCGTTTACCGCCTTCAAATCGGCGACAGGGCATACGAGAAGTCGTGGCTCAACATGGATTATTATTCCGGCTTTCCCAAAGGAAAGAATTTCACCTGCATTGCGGAGGACAGGCAGGGCCGCATCTGGGTGGGCACGGACGACAGCGGCGTGGCCGTTTTCAACGGGAGGGAGTGGAAGACGTATGACCGCGGCAATGTCCTGAACGGAGAGCATGTTTATGCGCTGGCCGTCTCTCCCGTTTCCGGGGAGGTGGCCGTTGCCACGTCCGGAGGCGTGTCCGTTTATGATCCCGGGAATGATTCATGGAAGGCGCTGGACCGGTCCACGGGACTGGCGGAGGACCAGGCGGCTTCCGCCGGCTTTGACGCCAGGGGGAATCTGTGGCTGGCCTATGCCTGCGGCGGCGTGTCCTGCTCGCCGCGCAAGTCGGGGTACATGCAGTGGAAGAACGTGCAGGCGCCGTGGTACTGGGACAGCAAGCAGTTTGCCCGGCAGCCGTACCAGCCGTATGGGGACGGGCTGCCTTCCAATATCTGCAATGTTCTGGCCTGTACGGAAAAAGACCAGGTACTGGTAGGCACCTGGTCCGGCCTGGCGTACAGCAACGGCATCAGCTCCTGGCGTTTCTTGCGCGGCCGGGATTATGCCCGGAAGAATAGTAATCTGTATGGTTCCGCTGCGCGGAAGACGGCCGTTCCGGGTGAGGGAAATGCCAAAATGCTGTCGGAAGACTTCGTGTCTTCCATCCTCCGGCAGGGAAAGGATATTTTCATCGGCTACCGGACGCAGGGGGTGGACGTGCTGGATGCTGAAAGGATGACGGTGCGCCAGAGAATCAGGAAGGGACTGGAAAACGTTGATGTGTCTTCTCTTCTAGTACTGGGGGATGGAAGCGTATGGGCCGGCACATATGGACGTGGTTTTGTCAGTCTGAAAAAGGGTTCCCTGTCTTATCAACTGGACAGGAAGCAGCGGGACGATGAAATCGTGTTCCCGTCCCCGGCCCGGATGGAGGATTCTGCCGCAGTCCTGAGGAGGCTGGAAAAGCTGGGTGCGGGCGCGCATGCGGGGAAGAGCATTGTGTTCCGCGGGGAGGACTGGTCCACGAAGGGGGACTGGTGCGGGAGGTACGGCCTGACGCGCGCCACGCTGTGCGCCACGAATGCCCCCATGAACAATTCCGAGTTTAAAGCCAAGCAATTACCTGTCCGCATGGAAACGAGTGCTGAAGACCCTAAATGGAAACGAGTGTATCCCTGTTATTGGATTCAGGGACTGATGGGGCTCAACCGCAATCAGGGAGATGGATTGCGCTGGTGGGTACAAAGCGCCAATGTGGCAGGAAACCGCAATGTTCTCTTTGACCCCAGTGATTCCACAAGAACAGAGGCGGAATGGGACGACCACGGGGAAGTATATCCGTCCTTTGTGGACGGTCCCGGTATATGGGTAGCTGTGGAAGTGCCGGAAGGGGTTCATGAAATAGCCCTGTATTTCTATAATCCCAACGGATATCTTCAACATGAATCCAGGCGGGATTATGTGGTAGAAGCCCGGAGGCATCCTTTTTCTTCTTCCATTCAAAGCCTGTTCGACAACAAAGCGGATATTGAAATTGGGAACCGCACTAAAAAAGGGAAGACGCTTGCCGCTTCTATGGAGCAGTGGCAGTCGTTCCCGGTGGAAGCGCGCACGCGCGTTTCCAGGTTTGCGGGGTCCGGAGTTTACAAGCGCTTCATGTGCAGGAAAGGCGGCGTATACTTATTCCATGTTTGCAGGAACGGTTCCTTCAATACTATTTTAAATGGGGTATTCATCAATGCGCTTCTTCCTCTGGAAATGAGAACGCCTGATGAATTGCCTTATTATGTTGATGGATTATTTGCAGGCATTATTCCTTCCCCCGAGAGAGTTCATTCTTCTGTTGCCGGGCCGGAGGAGAAGGTTCTTCTCAATCAACTGCTCACTCTCCAGTATCAGCCACGGTATGTTACGCCCGCAGGATGTTCCTGCTTGAACAGGTACATTCTTTCCTCATTCCGTGAGGCGGTTGAAGGAAAGAAAAAGAGCAGGTGCTTGGAAGACTGGTTTCAATGGGAAGCCAGAATTTACTCTCCCGATGTACGTTCTTCTTTTGACCAGACCATGGCGGCTGCGTGGGACCAGTGTCAGATTTATTATCCGGATCTCAGATCCAGGGAATGTGTTCCGAATGCCCCGGGCACGATACCTTTTTCCGTAAATGAAGTTTATTTGATGGATAAGCTGGATATTGATTGGAGGCAATATCGAGATGATGCCGAACAACCTCCTGTGAAATCAGTTCAAGAGATGAAGAAACACCTTGAACATGAATCCCAAAAGAAAACGACAACATGAATAATAAAATGATATTGGCTGCGGGAATCAGTCTGTTGAGCATGAACGTGCTCAACGGAGAGATTACCGGGGAGCATACCATGTGGTCAGGAACTCATCTGAATTATGATGGGGTTTCCATTATTAATAAGCCGGCGCTTCCCCAAAAGGGAGTGGAAGCAAAAAAGGGTGTAAAAAATGCCTACAATATTATGCCGGGTAAAGTGACGGTGATCACAAGCCTCAATAAAAATCCTCAGGAAAAACAGGAATGGCTGTACAAAAAATACATGAAGTACGGATATCCATGACTGGAAATATATATGTAGCGCTGATATTCGCCGATACGAAGAATGATGTCCCCTTCGCCTATGATCCAAATAAATTTGGAACATCGGGAACCCTTTATTCACAAGTCTATATCACGGCCCTGCACAAGGTGACTAAAATGGAGAATAAAAGTGATTTCGGGACCAGCGGAAAGGATGAAGACCCTACTTTTACTTTAGTTAAGAAAATATGACCGGCATTCCGGCGGTATGATGCGGAGGTTTTATTCCTTATCCGGAAAGGGATAAGACTTCAAACAAGGGTTTCCGTATGGCAGCGGCCCTTGTTTTTTAGAGTTGGATATATAGCAAACAGGGGCTGTTCCGCACCTTGCTGGCGGAACAGCCCCTGAATGGAGTCTTCTGTTAATTCAGGAAGCTCAGGCCTTCTTTCTGCGGCGCATCAGCAGGGCCGTGAGGCCCAGCAGGCTCAGGGTGGCCGTGCCGGGTTCCGGTACGGCCAGGCCGGTGAAGGTCAGGCTGCCGTTGTTGTAGGTAACGCCGTCCCAGATCAGGTTCTGGCCGTTCTGCGTAAGCGTCAGCAGGGAATCCCAGTCGATGTTGTCCGCCAGGGATGTGCCTTCGCCCACAGTGATCAGGTCGATCGTCAGGGAGGTAAGGTCAAGCGCCAGGGCGCTGTCCAGATTCAGCGTCAGGCCGCCGGTCAGGTTCAGGGTGGACGTTCCCTGCATGTCGATCAGAGCCGTGTTGAAGCTGGAGAGGTTCAGCGTGGCGTTGTTCAGCGTGGCTGAGGTAGTGCCGGAAAGCGTCAGCACCTGGCCTGTGGAAATCATGGGCGCGCCGGAAGCATTGCCCAGGATTACCGTTGAGTTGTTGATGGCGGCGTTCCCCGTCAGGCTGACGGTGAGGTCCTTGGGAGCGGAAGCGCTGCCGAGGTTCTGGATGGTGCCCGTCTGGAGCGTAATGGCGTTGGCCAGGGCCTGGCTGTTGGCGTTGAGCGTTCCTCCCTGCACCAGAACGGAACCCTGGCCAAGTGCGGTTGCGGAGTTGGTCTGGAGTGTTCCCTGCACGATGGTGGTGCCGCCGGTGTACGTGTTGTTGCCGGAGAAAACGACTACGGAGCTGTTCTTGTTCACCTTCACGCTCATCTCTGGGAGGCGTCCTTGTCGGAAATGACGGAGGAAATGGTGAAGTTGTTGCTTCCGCTGGAACCGTTGGTGACCAGCAGTTCTCCTTCGCCGGTGATCGTTCCGCCAAGGTTGGTGGCGTTTCCGTAAAGGGAGCCGGAGATGGTCACGCCGGCTCCGGCGGCGTCAACGGTAATGTTGGCGCTGATGGGGGTATCCGCGCCATAGGCGCGGCAGTTGAGCATTTCAAATGTGGAGCCGGACTTCATCAGGATATCCGGCGTGCCGCCCAGTACGATGCCTACGCCATTTAGGCTCAGCTTGGAGTTCTGGCCGATGGTGATGGATTCAAACGTGTAGGCGGTGTCGCTGCCGGACAGGTTGACTGTGCCGGCGTCAATGATCAGGTGTGCGATGTCGGAGGCATGGTTGGCATTGATGGTGCCGGTGCCGTCCGTCACCTTGCGGACCGTCAGGGTGCTGTCTGCATGGGTGATGGGAATAAGCGTTCCCCCTTCAAGTGTATTCCACGTCTCCGGCTCCCGTCAGGGTGAGGGAGGAGGCGGTGTGCGCCCAGGAGTCGTTGGCATTGTAGTTGGCCGCCGCTATGGTCAGGGCTCCGGCGAAGGTCCAGTTGGGATTGGCTGCCGTGAGGGAGGCGTTTTCTCCCAGAGTCAGGGCTCCCGTATAGCGGGAGGCGGTATCTCCCGTGATGGAAATGGAGGCGTTGTCCCCCAGATTCAGGGCTCCGGAACCGGCCAGGCCCGTCAGGGTGCTGGTTCCGTTCATGATGACGGTGCCGGCCCCGTCCAGAGTAGCCGTTCCGGACAGGCTGGAGGATACGGTGAGCGTGATGCCTTCTGCCGCGCGGAGGATGCCGGGGCCCGACAGGCTCAGGGTGCCGCCGGAAATGGTGAGGTTTCCGCCGGTGAGTAGGATGGCGTCCGTGCGGCGCGTTTCCCCGTCCGCAATGGTCAGGGCTCCCGGGCCGTTGGTGACGTTGATGGAGGCATAGGTGCCGGCTCCGTCAGCGGAGTCCGTCCATGCGGCATCCCCCAGTTGGGAGGAAGTCCACTCGGAGGAGGAGCCATCCAGCGTAGCGGAAATTTTAACGCCCTCATAGGTATTGACGATCTGGATGCCTGCAATGCAGCCGCGGGTGCCTGAGCCGCTGGTGTTGCTCGGAGCGGTGATGCTCAGGTTGGGTGAAGTCTGGCCTTCCACATACAGCGTATTGGTCCCTTCCACCGCCTGTCCAAAGGTTCCCGTTGCTCCCCACGCGGCAGAGCCTGCCACGGTGGAAGTTCCGTTCCAGGTGTAGGAAACGCCGTTGACGGTCTTGGCGGAGAAGTTTCCGTTGGCTGTGTCCGTATTGCAGTAGATATAAACGCCGTAGGTCAGGAAATCCACGCCGCTGACATTGATGGTGATGCCGCTGCCGTCGTCCAGGTAGCCCTTCAGCATCTGGCCGTCCCCGGTGGAGGGGGTGTCGCCTCCGCGCCAGGTATTTTTACTGGACCGGTGACGGTCGCTCCGGTGGCGTCTCCGTTGTTATCCTTCAGGTTCTGGGCCGTGGATTGGGAAGCTCCGCTGAATTGATTCCAGTTGGAGCCGGGAACGGCTTCAAGCCCGGCGCTGGAAGAATCGGAAATGGTGCCGTTTGGTTCGTTGGTACCAAAATTGATGCTGATGCTTTCTCCGGCAGCCTGGGATTGGGAGGCGAGAGTTCCGAAGAAGGCGGCTGCCATAAGCCACGCTGTTAGTTGATAAGGCAAATGAGGTTGCATGAAATTAATACTATAGTAATTTAAATTATTCCATTCAAAATTCAGGAGAGAAAGAAACCCCTGCGATACCCGGTTCTTATCGGATTCCGAATCCGTTGCAATGCCTTGAACACATGAATATCAAGACTGTCAGATAGTTATCATTTAATTCATTTTTTCATTAATTGCTATTTCTCCAATTTTTCCAAATCCAAATTCTTCTAACATGTTTTAAACCAAACTTTCCTGTTGACTTCGGATTCGAATTCGATGTTGATGAATGTCCGGAAAGAGCATTTTTGAAAGAAGAAAAAAAGCGGTTGGCCGCCGCTTTTGAGTTAGTCTCCTGCATTTTTTCTGTCCGGGTACAGGAAGGGCGGTGTGTCTTGGGTTTTTCTAAACCTGAATAATTTTTATAACTAACATATATTGAATGACTTATATATTTGACTGTAAACTGATTGTGTGGTTTTTTGATTGGATAAAATTGAGAATAACTTGGAAATGGGGTTGACGTCAGCAAAATACGATAATATTCTCACATAATAATCAGGAAATAATTGGTTATGTTAATTAAATTCAAACATTTCATAGGAACACTCGCATTGGTTTTCCCCTGCTGGGGGATGGTCCGCAGGAATTCCGGCTTTCCCAAAGGAAAGAATTTCACCTGCATTGCGGAGGACAGGCAGGGTCGCATCTGGGTGGGCACGGACGACAGCGGCGTGGCCGTTTTCAACGGGAGGGAGTGGAAGACGTATGACCGCGGCAATGCCCTGAACGGAGAGCATGTTTATGCGCTGGCCGTCTCTCCCGTTTCCGGGGAGGTGGCCGTTGCCACGTCCGGAGGCGTGTCCGTTTATGATCCCGGGAATGATTCATGGAAGGCGCTGGACCGGTCCACGGGACTGGCGGAGGACCAGGCGGCTTCCGCCGGCTTTGACGCCAGGGGGAATCTGTGGCTGGCCTATGCCTGCGGCGGCGTTTCCTGCTCGCCGCGCAAGTCGGGGTACATGCAGTGGAAGAACGTGCAGGCGCCGTGGTACTGGGACAGCAAGCAGTTTGCCCGGCAGCCGTACCAGCCGTATGGGGACGGGCTGCCTTCCAATATCTGCAATGTTCTGGCCTGTACGGAAAAGACCAGGTACTGGTAGGCACCTGGTCCGGCCTGGCGTACAGCAACGGCATCAGCTCCTGGCGTTTCTTGCGCGGCCGGGATTATGCCCGGAAGAATAGTAATCTGTATGGTTCCGCTGCGCGGAAGACGGCCGTTCCGGGTGAGGGAAATGCCAAAATGCTGTCGGAAGACTTCGTGTCTTCCATCCTCCGGCAGGGAAAGGATATTTTCATCGGCTACCGGACGCAGGGGGTGGACGTGCTGGATGCTGAAAGGATGACGGTGCGCCAGAGAATCAGGAAGGGACTGGAAAATACGGATGTCCCCTCCCTGCTGGCGCTGAAGGACGGAAGTGTCTGGGCGGCGACGTATGGGAAAGGGCTTGTCAGTCTGAAAAAGGGTTCCCTGTCTTATCAACTGGACAGGAAGCAGCAGGACGATGAGATTCCGTTCCCGTCCCCGGCCCGGATGGAAGACCCTGCCGCAGTCCTGAAGAGGCTGGAAAAGCTGGGAGCGGATGCGCATGCGGGGAAGAGCATTGTGTTCCGCGGGGAGGACTGGTCCACGAAGGGGGACTGGTGCGGGAGGTACGGCCTGACGCGCGCCACGCTGTGCGCCACGAATGCCCCCATGAGCAATTCCGAGTTTAAGGCCAAGACCGTGTCGTTCCGAACCCTTTCCTCCGTTCCGGGTTATCCCGGATACCAGGGGGCCGTGTCTTCTTACTGGATCCAGGGATTGATGGGGCTCAACCGCAACAAGGGGGATGCCCTGCGCTGGTGGGTGCATAGCATCAAGGAGAATGATAACCGCAACATTCTTTTCGATCCCACGGATTCCGTGCGGACGGAGGCGGAATGGGACGACCACGGGGAAGTGTATCCGGGCTTTGTGGACGGTCCCGACATTTGGACCGTTGTGGAAGTGCCGGAGGGCGTCCATGAAATAGCCCTGTATTTCTATAATCCCAACGGTTATCTTTCCAATGAATCCAGGCGGGATTACGTGGTGGAAGCCAGAAGGCATCCTTCCACCTCCTCCCTCGTCTTCCAGTTCAACAATGTGGGAGACCTCGCGATAGGGGAACAGAACAAGTGGGGGAAAGTTCTTACCGCCGCCATGGAGCAGTGGTATTCCTTCCCGGTGGAAGCGCGCACGCGCGTTTCCAGATTTGCGGGTTCCGGGGTTTATAAGAGGTTCATGTGCAGGAAGGGGGGAATCTACCTGTTCCGTGTTTGCCGCAACGGTTCCTTCAATACCATTTTAAACGGCGTATTCGTGAATGAAAAGATTCCGTGGGAAATCCGCATGCCGGAGGAACTGCCCTATTATGTGGCCGGCCAGCTCGCGGGCATTGTTCCCACTCCAGAGAGAGTGAACGGAGCCACCCTGGGGCAGAGGGAGAAGGCCGTGTGCAAGCCCCTGTATGAGCTGCAATACACGCGCAAGTACCTGACGCCTGCGGCGTGCAGCCTTCAGAACAGGTATATTCTCTCCCCGTGGCGGCAGGCCCGGGAGAACCGGGCGGAGGGCGGCTGCCTGGCGGATTGCCTCCAGTGGGAAGCCAGAGTCAGTGACGACCGGGTAAGGGCTTCCTTTGATGAAACCATGAAGCGCTCATGGGACCAGAGCCAGATTTATTACATCGGCAACCGGTCCCGGGATTTCATGCCTAATGCTCCGGGCACCGTTCCTTTCTCCCCCAGGGAACTGCGCCTCATGGCCAAGCTGCGCATCGACTGGCGGCAGTACCGGGACGATGCGAAAAATCCTCCTGAAAAAACTGTTCAGGAAATGAAGGAATTCCTCAAAAAGGAATTATTAAAACAACAACAAACCAGAAAACAACAATGAACAAAATTGCCTGTGCAATTATGGTTTCTCTCTCAGGGACCTGCTTCCTGAAAGGGGAAATAGCTCCGCCGGAAACGGAGTGGAAAGGGGCGCGCCTCATTTATGAAGGGGTCTCCATCCAGAACGAGGTGACTCTCCCTCAAAAGGGGGTCATGTACCATGATGAGGATAAATTATCCTTCAACATTACAAATGCCACCATCGAGATGACTACCAGCCTCTCCAAGAAGCCGCAATGCGGAAAGGAGTGGTGCTACAAGGGCATCAGCCACATCATTATCAAATATTGTGGTCCGATCGCCGAGCCTGATGACGGAGGGACCATCTACTTCGAGCCGACCTACAATCATCACGTTTGGTTTGATAATGACAAGTATGGACAATGGGGAATTATGTTCTCCAAAGTTTATATCATCACCCGCATCAAAAAATGCGAATATCGAGGATACCAAAGACTATGGCATCAGCGGGGAGGACGGAAGCATCTTTTTCCAATACGTGGAAAAGATGATGGCTGAAATGTGAGCTGCGCCCGGTTTCCGCGGATGAAGATTATCGTCCGATGATTCCGGTCATTCAGGCGCCGGAGGTCTGCAAGTGAGGGCCTCCGGCGCCTTTTTAATGCAACCGGAACCCGGGTTGCGCAGCTCCGGGTGAAGGCGGCAGCAATCCGCTCTGCTTGATGGAAGGTACGGGCTTCCTGTTCGTGAAAAGGCACCCTGTGCCTGGGAAACCTGATGGGATTGAAAAAGAACAATGCCTGGGAAGGATAGTCCAAGCGGCAGTATCCCGGTTGCTGAAACAAAAGCCGGAGGGCATGAAGCCCCTCCGGTTTTTGTTGCGGGTTGATTCAGCAGTTTTTAGGGCGCTTCACAGTACACCGTTCCGTAGGAGTCGCTGCCTCCGGCCCCCTTTGAATCTGGCCTTGACCGTGTAGGATGCCCCTTGCCTGGCTTCCGGAACGTTCAGGATGTACTGGATATTTTTTCTGATCGGTACCGCTCCTGCCCGAATGAGCGTCCCGGGCAATTTCCTTCTCACCTTCATACAGGGCCACGGATTCGATTTCAATGGCGTGTGCCCCCTTGTCGTAGAGCAGGGTCACGGTGTATTTGCCGGGAACCTTGACCAGTTTGGTGACGTCGAACGAATGCTCCTGTCCGGACAGGTCGTCAGGCGTCCATGTGCCGATCTGCGGCGTGTTGAAAAAAGTCGGACTTGTCTATCCGGTTGATCACATCCCCGGCGTACTTGATGCCCATCAGGTCCATGCGCCCGCTATATTCCTTCAAGCGCTTTTTAAAGTCCGGGAAATCCTTTTTCCCGGCAGGCGTCCAGCCCACTTCCGCAAAGGCGCAGGCACGGGGGAATGCCTGGTAGTGCAGGCGCTCCGTATTGGAAATCCATTCCGTCCATACCTGCGTCCCCAGCCCCTTGACCCTGGAATGGTACTGTTCCTCCAGGCCCGGGAAAATGGGCTCGAAGCCGTATGCCTTTTGCAGGGAAATTCTGCCGTAGCTGTAATCAAGGTAAGTGGAGCTGTGGAGGGAATTGACGACCTCATGCCCGTCCTTGATGGCGTTTTTTTAGCCAGGTCCGTATTGCCTTTCCAGAAGTGGATGACGGCGTTCGTGTCCAGTTTGGTTCCGGCTTTGCCTCCGCCGTCCCCGTTGACGTCATGGCCGTAAATCTCATTCCAGCCCATCATGCGGCGCCCTTTTTTGGCGACGATGCCGGACATGCGGTTGGTGAAGTACATCTGGACGTCCGCATAACTCTTCATGTTGTTCTTTTTCATGAACGCCTCAATTTCCGGAACGTCCTTCCATTGCTGGGCATAGCGCACTTCATCGCCGCCGATATGGATGATCCTGCTGGGGAACAGCGCCACGACTTCGTCCAGCACGTCGGACAGGAAGGCATAGGTCTTTTCCGAGGTAGGGTCAAAGGCCGTGTTGACGATGAACGTAGTGGGCACTTCCCTGGGTGATTTCAAGCTCAGGAACGGGTACGCTGCGGCAGCCGCGCTGGCGTGGCCCGGCATTTCAATTTCAGGGACGATGGTGATATTGCGCCGGGCCGCGTATTGAACGATGTCCCTGATCTGCTCCTGGGTATAAAAGCCTTCATGCGGCGTGCCGTCGGACTTGCCGCTGTTCCACGTACCGGTTTCGGATTCCCTGCGCCTGGAACCGATGGTGGTCAGACAGGGGATACTTCTTGATTTCAATGCGCCATCCGACGTCGTCCGTCAGGTGCCAGTGCAGGATGTTCATTTTCAACAGGGCCATCTGGTCGATGATCTGCTTGATGGCTTTTCACCGAAAAGTGGCGCGCTTCATCAATCATCAGCGCACGCCAGGAGAACCGCGGGTAGTCCACCATGTTGAACGGAGCTCCGGAAATATTCCACTGGACGGCGGATTTGTCCGCCTTCCGGTCGTGGAAAATGACGGGCATCATCTGGATCAGGCTTTGCCCGGCGTAAAAATGCCTTTGGCATGGGCGGCTGAAAGAATGATTCCCCTGGGGGAGGATTGGATGGAGTAGGCTTCCTCCCCCTTCGCGGCCAGGGCCGGGTCCTTTTTAATGATGATGCAGGCGGCATTCTCCGGCGCTTCTCCGGGCGTTTTAAGGGGGAGGGGCAGTCCGGTTCCTTCGCCGAGCATCTGCTGCAATTGCCTGGCGCGGTTCAGGAAAAGCCTTGTCCTGCGTCGCGGTAATGATGGCGGACGCCGGCGTGAGCTGGGCAGGCTTCCCGTGGAACACCGTGATTTCCGCCGGTTTCGGGATAATTTGTTCTTGCGAAAATGCCGCGGGAAGGCAGGCGGACAGAACGAGCGCGGGAATAAAGGAACTTCATGAATACGGTCTTGGATACAAATCCTGCTGACACAATCTTTCAATGGAGGTTTGTTTTTTGGCTCTGGAGGCTGCATATTGTTTTTTCCATGGTGTCCCATTTTCAGAAGGCATTTTATCCGGCTGCGGGCGGAGTATCGGCTTGCAGTAAAAAACGGAGCAGGAGTACAACATGGAAGGATGCCGTCCTTGTCCGGATGCGCCGCCCCAGAAAACGCCTGTCCAACCATAAATGAATATGAAAACGAACACTGCGACTCAACTATTGCTGGCGGCCTGTGCGGGTGTGCTGTCATGCCCCGGCGCCTGGGGTTCCACGACGGTTTGCCAGGATCAGTCCTACTACCTGAAGACGGCCTGCCCCCATCCCCTTTCCCTGGCCGGCCCCACGGATGACCGGGTTTATCTGCGCTTCCAGACGGGATGGGCCAGCAAGTACGAGTGCGAGGGTCTTGACCTGTGGGACGGCTCCCTGTGCATGTTCGTTCCTGAAATACAGTACAAGGAATGGGTGGGGAAGATATGGTACGGCGTTTCCACGGACCACCGGAACCATGCGGAATTAAAGTACCGGCTGGATTACATCAAGGAGCTGGGGAACTGGACGGTGATGCCTTGGTATGAGCACAGCTTTGTTTTTCCGGGGACAAGGGCATCCCGCGCCCCGGCCTGAAGACGACCTATCATTTTTTCGACCGCTGGTTCGGCGGCACGGACCTCTACTGGCAGTATAACAATCATACGTTCCGCGGCTATTACGCCGTGTTTGCGGGGCTGCACGAGGAGATCGCGGATTGCGTGAGGGTGGATGCCGTGGTGCGTTACGGCTACAACGGGGGGGTACGTGGGCCCGGTGGTGCACGGATCCAACGCCCTGGATTACAACCTGAGTTTTACCTTCCGCGCTACCTCGCGCCTGACCGTGGAATTGTTCACCAACTACAGCCAGGCGCTGACCGTGGTGAAGCAGAGGGACCTGGGGGATGATTTTTATTACGGCATCAACCTGAAATATACGTTCTGACGCCCGGGCCGCTCCGGTGCCGCCTGGAGGCTTCCGCGCACTTTCACGGCTTGGCGAACTGGAAGTGCATCCAGTCGTAATTCCTCTCGCGTCCCAGGGAAAAGGCCCCCCTCCTTTTCTACGATGGACCAGAAGGCATCGTATTCCGGTCCGGAAAAGACGGCTTCCGGCGCGCTCATGTACAGGGTATTGCGTTCGGGGGTCCATGTCTATCGCAATGCCCCCACGCGTGCAGGGACGGGCGGGAGCCTCCGCGGATGGGGCGGTTGTTGAAGCAGCCTCCGTAAACGTCCAGCCGCAGTTCGCGGATGCGCTCCATGCCGTAATGTTCCAGCGTGCGCTGGAAAATCCTGGTGAGCGGCACGGCGATGAAACGGTGGCAGGTAATGGACGCAAGCTCCGTGTCCGGGGACCAGGACGGCCTCAGCGGATAGGGCAGCGGAACCGTGACCAGGGAGGCCGGGTCCCCGGCTGTCCGAAGATGGAATAGCCGGAAAGCACTTCCCGTTCCGTGGGCCAGACGGAGGCGGGATGTTTGAGGCCGTACAGCTGGCTGCCTGAAATGGCGCAGGCAATCAGCAGAAGCGCCTGCTTCCGGAGGCGCGGGGGATAGCCGTGGCGGAGGTTGCGGCGTGCGGTCAGGCATGGGAAAAGGGGTTGGGGTTCTTCCGGTGTAGCAGGTTTCCGGCGCGGTGCAAGACCTTTGCCGGGCAGGCGCCTTCTCCGGAGGGAGCGGCCTTCCGCGTCTTGCGGCCCTTCACGGATGAAGCACTGCAGGTATTTTCTGCGGCATCGAACATCCGGAGGCGTTTTTTTGTCACAATGGAATAATATTGCCGCTTTGCCCATGAATTCTCCATCCCCCAGCCCCAGCCGCCGCCGGATTCCGTCTGGTACGGGTGGATTTTAAGGCTGTTCCATCATTGGAAGGTGGGGGAAAGGCAGGTCACTTACGTGTGGGCCGTGATCGTGGGGGTGGTGGGCGCCAGCATGTCCCTGTTTTTTGAGTGGACGGTGGAAGTGATTCAATGGCTGCTCACGGGCATCTGGTCGGATTCCCGCGTAGGCACCTTTTCCCAGGTGGAGCCTGAGTGGCGCATGTTTATTCCGGTGGTGGGCGGCCTGGCGGCCGGCTGCATCCTGCTGTTCCTGAAAAAAAAAAAAGGATGCCGGGACAGGCCACGGAATACATGGAGGCCATGTCCATCGGAAACGGGCTGATCAAATTCCGGGCGTCCGCCCTGAAGGTGTTTTCCGCGGCATGGAGCATTGCTTCCGGAGCGGCCATCGGCAAGGAAGGGCCTATCATCCAGTCCTCCGCCTTGATCGCGTCCGCGGTGGGGCAGCGGCTGCACGTGTCCATTCCGCGGCTCCGGCTGCTGGTCGGCTGCGGGGCGGCGGCCGGGTTCACCACGGCGTTCCATGCCCCCTTTGCCGGGTGCCTGTTCGTGAGTGAAATCATCATCGGCACCGTGAGCATGGATATTCTGGCGCCTCTGCTGATTGCCTCCTGCACCGGGTTCGCCATGCTGCACCTGCTGGGAGATCCCGCCCCGCTGTACAGTTCCCCGTTTGAAAGCTTTACCGTCTTTTCCCAGTCCCTGTGGTGCATTGCGCTGGGAGTGGCGGCCGCCGTGGAGGCCAGGGGATGGGTCAGCCTGCTGGATGTAGCTACCAGGTATTTGAACGGCCGCCAGTCCCTCCTGCCGCTGCGCCTGATGGCCGCCGGACTGGTTGTGGGGGTGCTGGCGGTTTTTTATCCGGAGGTGGTGGGCAACGGGCAGGCCCTGATTACCGGGCTGGTGGATGAAGATTACAGCACGCAGCAGGCGTTTATCCTGCTTTATTTTCAGTACGGTCCTGACGTCTCTGGGCATGGAGGGCAACCATACGGTGGCGTATGCGATGGTGGGGATGGCGGCCTTTTTTGCCGTGGCGGCCCAGGCTCCCCTGACCGCGCTGGTGATGGTGGTGGAGTTCTCCATGAGCGGGGAAATGATTTACCCGCTCCTGATCGGCGTGGTGAGCGCTTATGGAACGGGGCGGCTGATTCGCGCGCGGTCCATGTATGCCGCCAGCCTGTCCGGCAGTCCGGAGTCCGTGGTCAACCTGCCCATGGCGCAGGTCCATGTGCATGACCTAGCTCGCCATGTGGTGCCCCAGGTGGCGCCGGACGCTTCCCTGGACGACGTTTCCTCCCTGATGCTGCGGAATCCCGGAGACCTGATTTTTGTGGTGAAAAAGGACGGGACTTATGAGGTGCCATTTATCCGGATGACTTTCTGGCTGTCCGCCGGCAGATGGAGGAGAAGGGGAAGAGCCCTCCTCCCACCGCCGGGGGAGCTGATCCGCGCGGGCGCCCCGTGCTGGATTCCGGCACCCATCTGACGGATGCCCTGAAATTGTTTGAACAGACCCATCTGCCCGCCTTTCCCGTGGTCTGGAAAAATACCGGGCGGCTGGATGGCGTCCTGTACCGCAACGCGCTGTTCCAGGTCATCACGGAAATGATGAAAAGGGAGTCCGGCGAAGACGTGGGCATGTGAAACGGGAGGAAAGAGGCGCCATGCATTACAATTTTGTAAACTTCTTTTTCTCCTTCGTTCATAACAACATCAAAGTTAAGTACTAGAACGTTATCTGCATTTCCGCGGCAGCTTTTTCCCCGGCTGCATGACGGTGGAAGAAAAAAGTAGTTGGTCTGCCAGGACCGTACGGTTAATATTCGCCCAGCCCCGGACTTCATGAATGAAATAAACAAGTCACCGGATTTGGAAATGGTCGTGCTGCAGGAAATCAGCTCCGCCATTGTCAATGAACGCAACGGCACGGCGCTGCTCCGGCATATTCTGGACGTGCTCTACCGCCGCATGAAGATGCTGCGCGGCACCTTCACCATCCGCCGCGGGAATGATCTGATGATAGAAGCGTCCCACGGCCTGGACGAGCAGGAGATGAAGCGCGGCCATTACCATGTGGGGAGGGCATTACGGGCCATGTGGCGGAAACGGGGAGGCCCCATGTGATTGAGGACATTTCCCGGGATTCCAGGTTCCTGAACCGTACCCGTACCCGCAAGAGCGGGGAAAAGGTGGCGTTCATCTGCGTGCCCATCATTCATTTGCAGCAGGTGATCGGCACCCTGAGCATTGACCGTCCCGTGGACAGGGAAACGGACCTGGAACGGGACCAGAAGCTGCTGGAGATTGTGGGCAACATCGTGGGGGACGCGCTGGCGGCCAGCCTGCAGGCGCATGAGGAACGGGCGGCCCTGATGGCGGAGAACGAGAAACTGCGCCAGCTTTTAACAACCAATCCGGGCGAACTGATCGGCAACTGCCGCCCCATGCTCCAGGTGTATGAACAGATACGCCAGGTGGCCCCCAGCGACGCCACGGTGCTGATCCGGGGCAGTTCCGGAACGGGGAAGGAGCTGGTAGCGCGCGCCGTAGTGAACCTGAGCGGCAGGAAGGACAAACCGCTGGTGACGCTGAACTGTGCGGCCATGCCGGAAAACCTGCTGGAAAGCGAGTTGTTCGGCCATGAAAAAGGCTCCTTCACCGGAGCCACCGCCCGCCGCATCGGCCGGGCGGAGGCGGCGGACGGAGGTACCCTGTTTCTGGATGAAATCGGGGATTTGAGCCTCCAGATGCAGGTGAAGCTGTTGCGCTTTCTTCAGGAAAAGACTTTTTCCCGCGTGGGGAGCAACAGGGAGCTTCATTCCGACGTGCGCTTCATTGCCGCCACCAGCCGCAATCTGGAGGAATTGATGGCGGAAAACAAATTCCGGGAGGACTTGTACTACCGGCTGAACATTTTCCCCATCGTCATGCCGGACCTCTCCAAGCGCAAGGGGGACATCATGCTGCTGGCGGAACACTTTCTTTCCAAGTTCAACCTGAAATACGGGAAAGATATCAAGCGGCTGTCCACGCCAGCCATCAACATGCTCATGGCCTACCACTGGCCCGGCAACGTGCGGGAGCTGGAAAACTGCATGGAGCGTGCAGTCATCACGGCGCAGGACGACTGCATTTACGGTTACAACCTGCCCGCCTCCCTCCAAATGCCCAGCCATGACGCCCCGTCTTCCCGTGACGGAGAGGATCATGCGGACTTGCCGACGATGGTGGATTCCTTTGAACGGGAATTGATTGTGGCCGCGCTGAAACGCTCTCCGGGCAACATGTCCGCAGCGGCGCGGGAACTGGGCATTTCCCCACGGGTGCTCCATTATAAAATGCACAGGCTGGGCCTGCAAAAATCATGAAAGGACTTCGTCAGCTTCTGTCCGCCGTTTCCCGGTCCTTTTATTTGAGCATGCGCTTCCTGCCCCGGGAGATGCGCCCCGGCGTGGCCGTGGGCTATCTGCTGGCGCGCGCTACGGATACGGTGGCGGATACCGTGGACATGGATTGCCGGGAACGCCTGGCGCTGCTGAGGATGATGGGCGCGACGGTAGCCGGGGACGCCTCCCGGGAGGCCGCCGCCTCCTGTTTTGGCCGTCTGGGCATTCTTTCCACCGTCCAGACGCACCGGGGGGAGGCGGAGCTGCTGGCCCGTTTTCCAGAATGCCTGGCGCTGCTGGAAGCCCTTTCCCCCCGTGAGCAGATGCTCGTGAGGCAGGTGCTGTCCACCATTGTGGAGGGGCAGGCGTGGGATTTGGAATATTTTGAAGCCCGTTCCTCGGTTTCATGTCCCGAACAACTGGAGCATTATACCTACATGGTGGCCGGCTGCGTGGGAGAATTCTGGACCAGGCTGGGCCTGCTGGCGCTGGGATCAGGCTTCAGCACGCAGCCGGAGGACCAGCTTTTTACGCTGGGGCAGGCACTACGGCATGGGGCTGCAATTGGTGAACATTCTGCGCGACCGGGAGGAGGACCTCTCCCGTGGAAGAAGCTATTTGCCTACTTCCGATGTTCAGCCGTGGCTGGACCGGGCAGAACGCTGGCTGAAGGAAGGCGTGTTTTATGCGGAATCCCTCCGGAACGGGCGGCTGCGTTTTTCCACCGTACTGCCCGCATGGCTGGGGCTGGATACGCTGGAACTGCTCCAACGGCAGGAACAGCCGGGAACAGGAAAGGTAAAAATCACGCGCGGGACCGTTCATTCCCGCATGTGGAAGGCCTTTCTCTTTTCCTGGAAGGAAGCCCTGTAGCCTACGCGGCGGTTTTGCCGGGTTCCGGAGCGGGCGGAGTGACAGGGGGAGGCTGCCGGGGCCGGATTTTCCGTCGGGGCATCCGCCTGGTCGTTCGCGGATGTTTCCGCAGGATTGCCGCTCCCTTGTTTGGGCGCGGGGGGAGCGGGCGGCGGCTTGGGCGCCAGCAGGTCCTCCCACTGGTGGAGCTTGAAATCCTTTCCCATGCCGCCGATGTCATGGAGCAGCTCCTGGCATTTGGCTGTAAGCTTCTCGTAGTCGGGCGGTCCGGCTTCCGGATCCGCGGAACCGGGGAAGATCAGGTAGCTGACTACCAGGTCGGAAACGGGGCGGCTGTAAGGCCCCGCCTTGGGGTTGATTTCACGGCTCAGGCGCAGGGAGCCTTCCCCCGTCTTGTAGCGCGGTCCGGCGTCTCCCACCAGGGCCGGGTACAACTTGTCCCCCACGATGACGACGGCGTAATCCCCGAACTGCGGGGAAAAGGGAGAGGATTGGTTGACCACTCCCAGCGGGACCACGATGAACGGATCGTATTCCGAGATCAGGAAACTGTAGCGCTTCAATTCTTCAATGACCCGTTCCGCGTGGTCTATCTTGCGGCGCAGGGCCGGTTTTTCCGCGGCGGAGGCTTTTTCCAGCGTCTTCTTGTAGGAAGCCAGCCTCTGCTGCCAGGGCTTGAGGAGGGATTGGGCTTGTCCGTGCGCTTCTTCCAGCGGTAGGAAGTGCTGGGCTGGTAGAAGGAGCTTTTCAGGATTTTATCCGGCATGGTGGACAGGCGGTCCCCGTCCGAACCGTCGGAAACAACGTCCATTTCACTCTGTAGCCAGAGGAGTTTTCTGCCCGTATCCGGATAGGTGGTTTCCAGAATCGTCTCCGTATCGTAGTAATTATGGCGGTCCAGGAGCTTGAGCAGGGAGGCCAGGTTCTTGCGGATTTCCGTCTGCTTGCGGACGTAAATCTGCCCGTAATAGGGGGAGACCCGCGCATGCTTGAACAGGGTGGACAGGCCGGGAAGCATGGTTCCCAGCTTGGGGTTGATGTTCAGGATGTCCTCCTTCTTTGTCAGGGCCTTGGGCTGCTTGACGTTCAGGGTGAGGGTCATCTGGTAATTGCTTTTAGTCTCCCTGTCCCTGGAAGCCAGGGTGCCGGGCTGGAAATTGACCTGCGTTTTCAGGTTCAGGCCGCGTGCCAGTTCGTAGATATTCGTCATGGCTCCCTCCGCGGGCTTCGTGGGGAGGACGGGCGGGAAGGGGGGATACTGCACCGGGGGGAGGGCAATCGTGCGCTCCGGCGTCCAAGGCGTGGCCAGCCGTGAATCTTCAGGTTCCTTTCCGGGAACGGATGGAGTAAGGGGAGGCGCAGGCTCTTCCTGCCCTGGCTGTTCCGCAGGGATGGATTCATGCGGCGGATAGGCGCCGGAATCCGGGGGCGCCTGTTCGGGTTCCCCTTTCAGGGCCCGGATAATCTGGGCCGGATACGGTGTGAACAGGGATGCCGCCATGGCTGCCAGGCAGATGCAGACTGCAAGCTTGAACCAGGTGAGGCGGGGTGTTCCGCGGCGGTGTGCTTTCATGATGCTGAAGAAGGTGAATCGTTGGGGGGCAGGCTGGACTTTCCGCGGGCGCCTGCCCATGAAAAAAGCGGATCAGCCCCAGCGGGGCAATGCTCAACAGCAGGGCCGCCAGCCGTATCTTCATGCCGGGGAAGACACGTGCGCGCCCGCGGGACAGGGCGCGGAGGCTGTCTTTCACGACGGTTTCAACGGACGTAGCAAAGGCGTTGCGGCCCGGCATCATGTTTCCGGTAAAGCCGGGGCGCCGGGCCGCTTTTCCGAAGCCCGTGGAAACCGGGCCGGGGCAGACGGCCAGCACGCGGATGCCGTGTTCGCGCAGTTCCAGCCGCAGCGCTTCCGACAGGCTGGAAACATAAGCCTTGGTGGCCGCATAAACGGCAAAATCCGGAATGGGCAGGAGGGCTCCCAGGGAGCTGAGGTTGATGATGTCCCCGCCGTTCCGTTTCATGGAGGGGATCAGCGCATGGCACAGGCGGGTGAGGCTTTCCACGTTCAGGCGCAGCAGGGCGCGGATTTTTTCCCAGCGGCCGTCCGCGAATTCTCCGTAATCCCCGGCTCCCGCATTGTTGATCAGCAGGGTTCTGCCCGGAGGAAGGCTGTCCAGATGTGAAACGAGCGTGTCCAGGGAAGCTTCATCCGCCAGGTCGCAGGGAAAGACGGAGGCGCGCAGGCCGGGGTGGCGTTTTTCCAGCGCGGCGGCAAGCTGGCGCAGGACGTCCCCGTTCCGGGCAATCAGCACCAGTTCCGCCGCATGAGGGGCCAGCGTTCCGGCAAAGGCTTCCCCGAATCCGGACGATGCGCCCGTGATGATAATCCTGTCGTACTGGAGGCGTGGGGTTTGCATGGCGGGTGGGAGCGGTTCGTATCATGGTCAATCCGGTGGGGAACCGCAATGAAAAAGGGGGCTGGAGAACGCAAAAAAGGCGCACCTCCTTTCTTTCCAAAGAGAAAAGAGGGCTGCGCCAACCATGGCGCTTCCCCACCCGGCGAAAGCCTGCCTGCGCTCTCCCGGGAAAGAGGGACTCCCGGCCCTCATAGCCATGTCCGGTTAGTAAAAGAGAAAAATGAGCCTAGGTTCTGCTTTGAAAAGCTTTTCAGTACGAAGGCCGGAAAGCCACCTCCGCTCCCGGGGGGAAGGCTTTGTGAGCGAACCGGCTTTCATGGGAACATGGAACCGGTGGTTTTCATCTCCCTCCTTCGGGCAGACAGGGGGCTCCATGCACCCCAACAAAAAACCGCCTGCCGGGTGAACGGGAGGCGGTTTGATGAAAAAAGAAGATTATTCTTAGGCCTGGGGGCTTCTTCCTGCACCTGCACCACGCGGAAAGGCACGCGGGAGGCCAGTTCGCCGTCAACCGTCAGGTCGATGGAGTAGTTGCCGGGCTTTTCAAAGCGCAGGCCCTGGAAGTTCATAATCAGGTTGCGGGTGAAGAAGGAGGCGCCTTCCGGGAAAGCGGGCACCGGGAAGTTGATCTTGATGGGCATGCGTTCCTTGTCCAGCGGCGTGCCGTCGGCGTCAACGATGCTCAGGCCCAGTTCGTGGGTGCCTTCGTCTTCAGGAGTGAGGCAGATGCGCAGGGCAACGGCGCAGACGGGGTGCACGACGGGGAACTGACGGGCGACCAGGGAGTCAAAACCGCCCTGGATGCAAAGCTTGCCCTGGTAGTCGGCGGCGAAGTCACAAAGAGTAGAAACTAAAATATCCATGTTGTGATAATGTTGATGTATTTGGCTCGCTTTCGCATGGAAAGCATGAACATTGGACAGAACTATACTTCCTCCAGACCTATTGCAAGATAAAGCTGTAGAAAATATTGTCATTTCTCCGTGAAAATTCCGGTTGCGCTTGAGGTAGGCCGGGAATCCCTGTACTACTGGTTCCGGCAACGCGTTCCCTGGCATGATCCGATGGTTTTTGACATACCCTCCAAGCTGATTCACTGGAGGCTGAATCTGGTCAGGACGCTGGGCGCCTACGTGCCGTGGCTGCGCCGGGACGACGGTTCCATGAAAGTGCATGCCGGCACGCTGGTGGACCTGTTTGCTACCATTCTGAGCGGGCGCCGCCGCCGCAGCGCGCGCGCGACGCGGATGCCGCGCTGGACATTCTGCGCTACACCTTCCCGGAAGTGGAGCACCGCTGGCTTTCAAACCGTTTCGAGCGTTCCATGCGGGCCAATCTGACGGTGGCGGATGTGCTGGCTTCCGCCGCCTCCGGCAGGGACGAGACGGAGCGTATGGCGATTGCGCTGGAAGTGCTTTCCCTGCTCATCAACACGGGAGACCCCCGCATGACCGGGGAGCTGTTTGACCAGGTGACGTACGGCCTGGAACTGCCGGGTACGGCAAACCACTTGAGGCAGCTTCTGATGACGCCGGACGTGGAGGCCCAGGAGCCGGCGTACAGCGTCGGTTTTTCCTCCGGCATTGGTGCGGAGGTATCCCTGCCGGAACAGGACAAGGGCATTTCCTTCCGCCTGATCCGGTGTTCGCGCCTGGTGCTGGTGGTGAATGACGGCTCCAGGCCTATTGTGGTGCGCGGCCGCCACCTGCCGCCCGGCGGGGTAATGCCGCTGACCAACGGGCAGGTGGTGCTGCTGCCGTCAGGTCCGCTAAGCTTTGAAGACTTCGCGTTCTTCCTGGATTGCAAGCGTTCCGGCAAGCAGGAAGTATGCTATATTTCCCTGGACAACGGCGCCCTGCAAATCAGCCGGGTGCGTTCACGGGCCAGCGAGGTGCGCGTGAACATGGGGTTGGCGTGCAGGGTGGAGGTTCTGAGGCCGGAAGTGGAATTCGTGGTGGACGGGCGGCGCCTGTACCCCGGTGAGAACGTGCGCATGGCCTACTATTCCTCCTTTACGCTGGACGGGGAGGGGCCTTTTTCCATGGGGGAGGTGCAGAACTCCATGTCGGACATCGGACGCCGCTTCCGCCTGGACCCCGGGACCCGCAAGCTGCGCGTAACCAACCTGCCGGAAAAGGCGCGCAAGGGGGACATGCTGCTGACGCCGGGTCTGGCCGCCGGAGTGGTGCTGGAGGTTTCCTTTTCCAGCGCCACCAATTCCGGCTGGCTGGAAGTGGTGGAGGCTTCCATGCCCCTGCTGCTCAATGGCAGGCCCGTGCGGGGAAGGGTTTCCTTGCGCGACGGGGACGTGGTGCACCTGAACGCCTATCACGCCTTGCGCTGCCGTTTTTCCGCCGGGGTGCTGGATGAAGAATACCACGCCATCAGAACCCTCAGCGTGGAGGGCGTGACCAAGGAATTCATGCGTTCCGGCCGTGTGCTGGACAACATTGACCTGACCGTGAAGCGCGGAGAGATGGTCTGCATCCTGGGCCCCAGCGGATCCGGAAAAAGCACGCTGCTCTCCATGCTGGCCGGGCAGCTTCCGCCCACGCGCGGCTGCATCCGTTACAACAACCAGCTTCTGTACAGCGCTCCGGACCTGATCCGGCCCTACATCGCCTTCATTCCGCGGGAGGACATTCTGGATGCGGCCATGAGCGTTTCCGAGCACATCGCCCAGGCCACCATCATCCGCCGTCCGCGCCTGACCCGGTCGGAGCGCGTCAGGCGGGTGAACGCCATTCTGAAATTCCTGGGGCTGACGCACATCGCCTCCCGCCGCGTGGGGGAGATGAATGCGCGCACCATTTCCGACGGAGAGCGCACGCGCCTGAACCTGGGGCTTGACCTGGCGGGCATTGCGGACGTCTTCCTGCTGGACGAGCCCATCAGCGGCCTTTCCACCTCCGACGCCAAGTTGGTCATGCAGACCATGCTGAACATGAGCCGTGACAAGATGGTGATCGCCACCATGCACCGGCCCAGCACGGCCATCCTGAACCAGTTCCAGAAGGTGCTGGTGCTGGACCATGGCGGCCAGATGGCCTACTGGGGGGACGTGCCGGGCATGATGCGCTATTTCCGGAAGGCGGCCGTGGATATGGCCATTGACGTTTCCGAGGAGGCGCGGACGGCCGGCGGCGCGGACTACGTGTTTGAAGTGCTGGAAGCCCCTCTTTCCTGGCATGACCGCCGCACGGCAGCACCCCCGGCTGTGGCAGGAGCGCTTTGAAGGCTACCGGTTCCGCAACGTAATGGGGCACCACCATGAAGGAGGGGCGCCCAGAACGTTGTATGAAGGCACGCTGGAATTCCCGCCTGCCCCCCGGCGCAGCGTGATGCAGCTCTGGCGGCTTTTCCGCATCTGGGCCGTGCGCACCTTCCTGGGCCGCGTGCGGAGCCGCATGGGGCTGTACACCATGCTGCTGGAAGGGCCGGTGCTGGCCCTGCTGATTTCCCCTGACCCTGCGCGCCTCTTCCAGCCCGGAATACACGTTTGCCACTGCCCTTCACATACCTTCCTATTTGTTCCTGGCGACCATCGTGGCCATGTTCTTCGGCCTGACCGGGGCGGCCAGCGAAGTGCTCAAGGACCGCGCCCTGCTCAAGCGGGAGAGCAACGCCAAGGTGTTCGTGACCGGTTACGTGCTCGCCAAGGCGCTGGTGCTGACGGGGCTTTCCGCCGTGCAGTCCGCCCTCTTCCTGTGGGTGGGGGAACGCCATCCTGGAAATCCATGAAATGTTCCTGATCTACCTGGGGACGATGACCCTGACGGCCTTCATCGGCGTAAGCCTGTCCCTGCTGGTCTCCGTCTTTGCCAAAACGGAGCGCGCGGCTCTCAATATGGTGCCCCTGCTGCTGATTCCCCAGATACTGATGGCCGGGGCCATTGTCCACTTTGATGAAATGAACCAGTTCATCCCGTGGTCCGCCCACCGCACGGATGAACACGGGCGCCTCAAGCCGGGCCGCGTGCCGCTGGTGGCGGAATTCTGCCCCCTGCGCTACTCCTTTGAAACGATGGTGGTGGACCAAGCCTCCAAAAACGTATGGGAAAGGGAGCGTGAAACCATTCAGGAGAAAGTGGACGAGCTCAAGGAGCAGCCCCAATTGGACAACAGGGAATTTGAGGAATTCAAGCTGCTCAAGATGGCGCTCCTGCACATAGCCGCCATCGGGGCGGACGATCCGAACAGGCCAAGGCCGCGGTCCGGCGGGTACGTAGGGCGGCGGTCAACGGCTATGAGAAAAACTACAGGCAGGTGATTGCGGAACTGGAACAGCAGGGGAAGGGCAAGCCCTCCGTTAAATCCTTTTACGTCAATGACCGCATTGTGATGCTGGATGAATCCGCGGAAATTCAGCGCGTCAGCCGTGATACGCTGGACCGCCCGGAAATTTTCCTGGCGCGCCGCCAGCCCCTGCCGTGGGGCAACACGGGGAAGGCTCCGGACGATCCCGGCTACAGCGCGGACGAAGGAACGGTGCCTACCCCCTGGAAGGACTCCCTGCTGCTGTTCCTGATGGGGGCGGCCCCCCTCTTCATCACGGGGCGCGTGCTCAAGCGGCGTTTGGAAAAGGTCAGGTAGGTTGATCATAAGATGATGCTGCTTATGCATGAACTCTGCTGGAAGATGCGGAGAGGGGTTTCCGTATTTCGCGTGTTTTGATGTGCTGGGGAAGATAAACCAGGCCGTCCGTTCTTTTCCCCAGGGGCTTTGAGTCCGCGGAACAGCATGAAGATGTAGATCAATGCAGTTATTTTGTTGACGTTCTCCCAAGAATCACTATCTTGAAAAAAACTCATTTTCCATTATGTTTGCCCGTGTATTTAACAAGTATTCTCTCTCCTTTTTGTCTCTGGCGGCAGTGTCTGCCGGGCTCCTGTCCTGCGGAGGCAGCGGCGATAGTGGAGAAGGAACCTGTCTTCCCTCAGGCAGCAGGCTGAATATGGTAGTGCCGATTACGGATCAGGTGAACCCGGATAACGCCTCCTCTCTCATCATCCAGCTGGATGGCAATGATACCGACCTTCCTCTGGCGAAGATTCAGGGAGCCGCTGCCGGTACTTCTATTCCCGCCACGACTCACATGGTGTACAGAAGAACGACTGCGGAAAAAGCTTCTCTGGTGGGCAACTTCGTGATTGCTCAGGGCCAGGTCACTTTGCCTGGTCCGATTGTAGTGATTTTCTACGGCTCCGTTCAGGTGAACATGGACATCACATTCAATACCTCTTCAAAGTATGAAACGGCCGAGGGTACGTGTACGGGCAACGTTTCGTTCGTGAGCGGCATTCAGGACGGAGAAGGAGCTATTGTTGCCGGGAACCCCTGGGCGGGAACGGATGGCACGGTGTTCTATTATCCTACCGGTAATTGGGTGGCCCATGAGTCACAGTTTGTATATTCAAAGTGCGGTCGTTCGTGAAGGATGGCCGCGCTTTTTTTGCAGGAAATATGTTGAAAAATTGGGGAAAATTATGCCTGGTGACATTTTCATGCATGCTGGCGTCTTTTTTGCCGCATGGCTTCGAACGGAGACTGTTCCGAACGTTCAAGAAGAAGTTCCGGAAACAGCCAGGGACTGCTACATCAATGTATTCAGGGCCAAGGTCGTCCCTGAGAGGATACGTTCTTTTAGCATGCCGGCGGACGGCATCGTCAGCAACTGATTCCGGCGGACGGCCGCGTGGCGGGATACCATCATTGCTACGGTCAATGAGGATGAAATTGAGATGGAGCGGAGGGAGCTGGAGGTCAAGATTTTAAAAGACCGTATCGCCAAGGAGGAGGAACTGTCCGAATTGGAGAAACAATTGGAAGAAATGAAATTTTATTCTTCCCTGTCCAGGGAGGAAAGGCAGTATGCCAGCAAACAGCCGGAAGGCGGCCAACGGGCGGAAAAATCCTTGAAGGACAAGATTGAACTGACCAAAAAGGAATTAGCCATGGTGGGGGACAAGGCCAGATTGGACTTCAGCAAGAAAGAGGAAAAATACATCCTTAAAATGCCCTTTGACGGCAAGCTGCAGTACCAGTTTTCCTTCCCGCGGGACAACAGTGTATCCCTGTATCTGGATGCGGCGGCAGCCATTGCTACCGTTTGTGATGATTCCGCCTATTATATTACCATTTCCATAGCGGATCCTGATTTTGACCAGGCTGCCGCCGGAATCATTATATCTGGCTGTTCCCATGAGTGACGGTTCCATGCTGCGGGGAACTTTTGCTTTCAAGCGTGTAGAGAAAACACTTCCAGCGGGGGGGATTTACTGGCTTATTTTTTCCGCCTGTCTCCAAAGGATCATGACCGGGCTCACGCCATGCTGGGTTCCAATTGCACGGCCAGGCTCTATTATTCTCCCTCCGGAGAGGTGATTCGTCTCAATAAGGTTTTGCTGGCCTCCAGTCCGGAAGGAAGGAAATGTTCCTCCTGGCAGGAACTGCTTGAAAAAACGCATCCGGATATGGAGCTGATCGTAAATGGAGAAACGGAATTGATTGTACGGAAAAATGAAATTGGCATGTGAATCCGTTTATTTCAGCTACTCGGGAAAGCAATGGATTTTTGAAAACTACAGTAGGCTTTTTTTCATCTGGAATCACTATTTTAAAAGGGTATTCCGGATGCGGAAAAACCACGCTGCTGAAACTTTTGGCCGGTTATCTGAAACCCCAGCGCGGAAAGGTTCTTGCTCCCGGCCGGCGTTCTCTCGGAGCGTTTGGGATTGGAATCCCTGCGTCACAAGAAGGCGGGCAGCCTGTCCGGCGGACAGGCCCAGCGTGCGGCTCTGGCCCGTACGCTGATGAAGGATTCAGATATTCTGCTGCTGGACGAACCTACTTCCGGTCTGGATGACAGCAATACGGAGATCATCAAGAAATTGATCAGGGAATACCCGTCCGATAAGATATGCATTTTAAGCACGCATGATTCCCGGCTCTTTGACCTGACTCATGAAATCATTGATTTTAATCAGCCTGTATCTCTTTAAGGATATACTCTGCACCGGTGGAGGGAAAGGCCCGCCAGCCCGCTTTCCCGGGTATTGGTAGCGTTTTCCTCTCCCCCTGTGCGCCCTTTCGTTTCTTGCGAATTATGTTCTTTCTGCAAAGATGCTGCATGATGAGATCAAAAGAAACGGGCTGATCTGATTGTAGTCCTTGATACCGTGCGCGACGGTGAACCTTCCAAAAGGAATTTGCTTCAGCATGAATTGCCTTCCTTGTATGGCTGCGACGTCCTGGCGTTAAAAGATGCTCCCGCGGGATTCGCCCGTGTGGGAAAGGCGGTTTTCCCCATTCTGGAATACAATATGGAGTCCTGCTTTTATCTTGCTGATCTGGGGCTGGAGGAAGTGCCTGTCGTCCTTTTGTTTCACCCGGACAGGAGTTCCCTGCATCCGGGGCCGTGCAGAGTTGTCATCGGGGATTTTGACTTTTCATTGAATGCATCCCCGTTGCCGGAGAACCACCTTTTAGGGAAATTATATCCTTCAGGAGTGGTGCTGGCTCCGGAAGGGGCTTTTAATACCGGGCAGGAGGCCCCTATAAGCAATGACCGGTATGTAATCAGGGTTCATGAGATGACGGCGGACAATATCCAGAATATTGAGGAAACGCTTAATAATATGGTGCGCTATGACGGGAGCATGACGATGGTTCAGACTCATGTGAGCATGTTGAAGAGGTTGGAAGTGCTGATGAGCAACCAGATGGAATGCCGGACCGGTTTTTCTATCGTCATTGCGGTTATTGTAGGGAATTCTTCTGATTGCCCTGGCGTCTATGGAATTCCGGCAGAACGAGTATGTCTATACATTGATGAAAAGTTTTGGGGTGCGTCCGGCTCTGCTGGTGCTGACATTTATTGTGGAGAACATATTCCTGATAGGAATTTCTTATGCCGGAGCTGTATGCGCCTTCATGAAGACTCAAAAGATTGTCCTGGGAGAATTTTTTTTCAAGCTGGGCGATGCGGTGTTGACGTATGCGGACATACGGCAGGATTTGTGGCTTTTGGGAGTTTCACTTTTGATCTGTGTGTTGCTTTCTTCCGTGCTGGTTGCCTTCTCTGCCTATCGCCCTATTGGGAAAGTGTTGAAGTAAGCAGTGCGCATGCCCCATGCCGGGGGTAAATAATTGTTCCTCCTTCGTTTGGAAATGCGGTTTTTGATACAAAAAGGCCTGCGGAGGAAGTCCGCAGGCCTTTAAAAAGTCAGAGAATGAATTCTGGTTATTTATTGAATTTCGTCAGAGTACCGGGCCGGTCGGTAACGGCAGGATCGGCAAAATAGGGATCAGACAGGGCGCATGTAGCGGTTCCTGTGCCTTTGGTTACATTTTTAACGTCGGTCATGATCAAGTAGCAGGGGAAGGCCTCTTCACCGGCTCTGTTGGTGTACCAGTAAAAAGCTATTTCAGCGGCGGTGTCATCAGCGGGAACATAGCCTCTGACGTGCATGGACGCGACACTGGGCTCCGCGCTCTCTCCGGAATAGATGTTGGCGTTGTGTGTGGAAACAACGTCAAAGGCAACCGTATATACCTGGTTGTTTTCAGGGAGATTTCTACATTGCGAGCTGTTCCGACAGGAATATAGATTTCTTCCGTTTTACTGGAGCCCCCGCAACCTGTGAGCACGGACGTGCACAAAAAGGAGGGGAGGAGCAGAGATGCCATGATGCAAAAACGAGTATTCATATAGATGGAGGATATTGAAATTATATGAGTAAGACGGAAAGGGATGATTAGTTGCTGTAAGTAATGGTAACGTCTGCACTGACGCCATTGAGAGTTTGCATTTCTTGTCCTGCGGGCTGGCGTGAAAGCGTTCCTCCTTCGCCGCCTACGGATGCATGGGTGGATTGGTCAAATTCCAGAGCAGGGAGGTCCATGGAATATGCCGTAGTATTGTTTTTCCCTGCAATCCAGCGCAGGTTCAGAGTAGCTGCATTATTGCCCGTCTTGTGGTAAATCACGGTTGGAGAGCCATTCCATTCTTCAATATTCTGTCCACGGGTTTGAAGACTGGACTGTCCGTTGGTGGCGGTGATCAGTTCAAAAATATTCGGGAAATCCGATGCCGTTATTCCCAGCCTGATAGATAATACGGTACCGTTGAGGGTATCGGGGGCATTGCCGCCGCTACTGCTGCTTCCGCCGCATTGCGTCAAAAAGAGAAGTCCAAGGGAACAGCAGGCCAGGGAGATTTTCTGGGAAAGAGGGAGCATAACAAATAACTGTAGATAATGTTTATTGAAGGAGATTGTAGTATTTCCTATGATCTGTCAAGGAAGGAAATTTGGAAAATGGAACCCCTTTCAGAAAGGGGATGGAAGAGGATTTCGGCTTGCCATTGCTGATCTTCCTCTTTCCTCCTTTTCCCGGTTCTGCTGTGTTGGTACTTGACTTTTCAGAGGCAGAAGTTATGAAACGGGCACCAGTATGCTCCTTTTCTCCTCGGTTTGCAGCTTTTTCTGGAGTCCATTCAGGGTGGCTCGGTGGAGGACTCTGTTGGGTTTCTGTATTTGCGCCGTTGCATGTACTTCCTGTTCCGTGGATAAGCACATGGAAAGAAAAACGGTGGAGCTGATGGATAAAATGGCTGCCATCCCCAACTGGGACGAACTGCCCCGGAGGGAAATCTCATGGGATACGGCAATGGCCGTCATGATGGAGGGAAATTTGGATTTGAAGCGCTCGGAACAGGCTCTCAGGGCTACGGAACGTTCTGTTATCAGCGTGTATACCCAGGTCATTCCGGGCGTGAACCTGGATTGGATGCTGACAAAAGAGCTGAGCGAGCTGACCCGTGTAACAGCGCAGGATGTAGAGTATAATACCAATATTCTGTTTAATATGCCGTCCCTGACGCAGATACCTTTTGATTATTATTCGGCCAAAGCCGCCGTTTATACGGCTCGGAAAACCTTGGAGATGAAAAAAAAAAAAAGGGAGCTGGTGTCCAGGTTGTACCGGCAGGTACTTTCCTATCAGAATGCATGTGTCAGCCATAAGAACCGGCTGGATGCCGTGCCCTATGACGATGATGGAGTTCAGAAGAAATTGATCCAGGATGACTGGGAGAAGAGAGTGAGTGAAATTTCCCAGGGATTTGCTGTCCTCATGGGGAATATGGATGCCCAGTGGCTCGTCAGGCCTGAAACGATGCCCAGGGTGGACTGGAGGAAATACAAGAGTGCTTCCCGCCATTTGGATTTGCTGGTGGTGACCATGGTAGCCATGGAATTGGAAGCTTCCAGGTTGCAGGTTTTAAATGCCAAGATGAAGTTTTTCCCGTCCGTGGATATTAATTTTTACAGCCCTACCTTGTTTTCCAGTACGGGCGGCACTTACCAGGGGTTCTTTGCAGGCGCCGGAGACATGCAGGTGAATATGAGCCTGCGTGAAGAATTGGACACCCGGCTGACCTCCTGGTTCCAATACAAGACGGCCAAGGAAAATCATGATCTGATGCAGAAAAAGGTTGTGATGGATTTGCAGCAGAGGCGCATCAAGGTGGCCGCGCTGATGGAGAGCAGGAAAAGATTTGAAATCTGGAAGAAAGTCATTTTGAAGGAAATTGAGTTTAAAAAGTCCAGGATGGCTTTATCAGGCAAGGAATATCTGGCGCAAAGGAAGGATATTAAAACCATGCATGAGAATCTGGATGCGGAAGCCGCCAAGAATGCGGAAGTGGAAGCGGCGCTCATCATGGAGTACGGCTGGCTGAAATAAGGGGAAGGCGGAGCGGCCCTGTGTGACTGCGGTGCCTTCCTTTCTTGATGCCTTCAAAGGCTTGTGTTACGGTCCGGACATGCAAAAAGTTCGGCAGCCCGTAGGCATGGCGTTGATGATTCTGGCTTTTCCGGCCGCCATTTACGGGGCGTTCCCGTGGGGAATCGCCCTGGGGGCCTTTTTGTTCCTGCTGGGGGTGGCCGTGGCGGTCAGCCGTTTTTCCGCCATTGTCTGGTCATGGTGCCTGTTTTCCCTGGGGATTTATCTGGCCGCGCCTTTTATCTGGATGTGGAATCCGGACTATTTTTTCAGCCGCCCGTTTGACGTTCTGTTCGTGAGCGGCTGTTTGGTGGGCAGTCTGGTTCTGCTGACGATCCGGTTTGCGGTAGTTCCCGTGCTGTGGCCTAAAATCTTCCGCCATTTTGTAGAGGGAAGCCCCACGCTGGAGGACCTGGCTCCGGAGAAGGGAAGGACGGTGGCGGAACTGCGGAACGGCATTAAACGCAGGCAGGTGAATTTCCTGTTCGGGCATGCGGATGAGGAACTGGTGGAAAAATGGGGGAAAATAGCCCAGGGCATCGCGGCGCTTTCCAGGAGCCGTAAACGTTTGACGGCTTGGGTAGTAGGTATTCTTCTGGTCTGGCCCGCAGCCGTGTTTTTCCTTTCCGGAGGCATGGGCGGCGCGCTGGACCGTGACATTGACCGCATGTGGGAAACCCGTCCGTTTCGCAACAGCATGGTGGTTTCCACCCCTGCGGCCATGAATGCGGCGCGGCGCGTTTTCAAGGATGCCCGCGCCCTGCGGGGAATGACGATGGAACAGGGCGCACGTGGCTGAAAACGGACCGCAGGAATGCCGCCTTCAAGCTCGGCAAGCCCCGTTACGATTTTGAAAAGGATGAAACCGTGCTGGTGCTTTCGGACGGGCGGGATTCCATTCGCCTGGTGGCGGTCTTCAATGACGCCGGGCAGATTACCCATTCCTGGCCGGAAGAATACATGACCCTGATGGTCAGGGATTTGGAGAAAAAACTAAATGCCGGAGACAAAGGTTTGAATAGGACCTTTGAGCTTTGGTGTTTGGCCCTTGCGGAACCCCTGCGGATTTCCGCTACAGCGTGCGTTTTTGCGGAGGCGTCAGGTTCAGCCTGCCTTCACTGATGTGGATGCCCATGCCGCTTTCCTCAATCATGTGGATGAGCGGCAGATAGGCCTGGAGCAGGTTTTCAAATGCGGGAAGGAGAAAGATCATGTAGCCCTGGGGGACGGAAAGGCTGCCGATGGTGCCACCCACGTGGATACCCCCGGCAGAGTCTCGTCATTGTAAATTCAAAGCGGGTCTGCACCGCCATGTAGTTGTGCGGGTCCATGGACTGGAAGGGCGTCAGGAACAGGGAAATCGTCTGGCGGGAGTCGATGCCCGTATAGCGTTCAATGATGATTTCCATGCAGCCTTCCCCGATGGCGCCGTCCGGCTGTTCCTTGCCGCCGTGCAACCGGATGCCTACCGCCGGATTGGTGGCGAAGATGGCCAGGGCTCCGTGCTGCTGCGGATGGACGGAGGAGGCCAGGTAGCGGTTGATGTCTTCTTCCGAGAAGGAAACGGAGGCGTCCCTGTTGATGGCCTGTTTCAGGATTTTGGGGATGTCCGGAGCGTTTTCCTTTTGGCGGAAGCCGGGCAGGTCAGCCGTGTTCTGCGGGCTCCAGGAGGAATAAATCAGCCAGGAAATAGCCGCCAGAATGGCTATGGTGAACAGGAAGATGAGGTTGCCGATCAGGGAGAAGGGCGTTTTTTCACGGACGGGTTTCTCCTGGCCGGCCTGTTCCTCCGGATCGTAGAAATGTTCCACGATGTTTTCATGTTCCGGCAGGTCGTGCAGGGATTCCCCTGCCGGCGGAGCCGTTCCGGGTGGCGCCTTCGTTGTCGGAGTTGGGGGACATGGTGCGGAGGGGTTACGGGAGTCTGGGGAATTTGGAGAAGTCGGGTGCGCGTTTTTCGACGAAGGCGTTTTTGCCTTCCTTCGCTTCCTCGCTCATGTAGTAGAGCAGGGTGGCGTTTCCGGCCAGGTCCAGCAGGCCCATCTGTCCGTCGCAGTCAGCGTTCAGGGAGGCTTTCAGGCAGCGGAGGGCCAGGGGGCTGTGCCGGAGCATCTGGCGGCACCAGGAGAGCGTTTCCTCTTCCAGCTTTTCCAGAGGCACCACGGTATTGACCAGTCCCATGTCCAGCGCTTCCCGCGCGTCGTACTGCCTGCACAGGTACCAGATTTCCCGAGCCTTTTTCTGGCCCACGATGCGTGCCAGGTAGGAGGAGCCGAGACCGCCGTCAAAGGAGCCGACCTTGGGTCCCGTCTGGCCGAATTTGGCGTTGTCCGCGGCGATGGTGAGGTCGCAGACGACATGGAGGACGTGCCCACCGCCGATGGCGTAGCCGGCCACCATGGCGACGACGGGCTTGGGCATGGTGCGGATGGTGCGCTGCACATCCAGAATATTCAGGCGCGGCACGCCGTCTTCACCGATGTAGCCGGCATTTCCGCGCACTTTCTGGTCGCCGCCGGAGCAGAAGGCGTCAGGGCCTTCCCCGGTCAGGATGACCACGCCCACCTTGGGGTCTTCATGCGCGGCGTTAAGGGCGTTGAGCATTTCATGCACGGTCTGGGGACGGAACGCGTTGCGGACTTGGGGGCGGTTGATCGTGATTTTCGCGATGCTGCCGTCGTCCGTTGTTTCATACTTGATATCCGTATATTCCCTGGCGGTGGTCCATTGTGCGCTCATGCGGACTACTTTAATAAGGCGTCCGTCAATGGGAAGCTTAAAATGCGCCGCCTTCCGGGTGTATGCGGACTTGGGCGGGGGGAAAGGCGGCAGAGGACGGGAGCAGGCGTTTTTTCTGCGTTTTCCGGGAGACAGGCTCTGGAAAAGCGTGGACGGAGCCGGGCGGCAATCTTTTTCCTTCATCCCGGTTTTCCGCTGCTTTTCCGGAAGGCTTCCCGGTGACGGAAGCTGGCGGCATTTGTAATTTACGGCATGCGCTTCTGTGCTACATTGGGAACGGTATGATACATGACCTACTGGTGCGCGGCGTGACGGTGTTTCCCGGGAGCGAACATTTTGAGTTTGTCCCCGGAATCAATGTGGTGGTGGGCGGCAATGATTCCGGCAAGAGCCATCTGCTGAAATTGTGCTATACCGTAGCCAAGTGGAGCGCGGACGGGGGCAGGAAGTCCCTGCCGGAGAAATGGGCGGAGGAACAGCGGCTCCGGAAGGACCTGATGCGGGTCTTCGCGTCCCGCGGACTGGCCGGGCTGACGGCACGGAGCCGCGGGAACGCCCATGCCCATGTGGAGGCTTCCATGGAGGGGGACGGGGTGCCGGAAGGCATGGGGAACCTGGTGTTTGATTTTCAGGCGGGGCATGAGGAGGAGGGGCTGAGCATTCAGGAGATGCCCAAACGCTTCCTGAACGTGCCGGTGGTGTTCCTGGCGGCGCGGGAGGTTCTGACCATTTACCCGAGCTTTGTACAGGTGGGGAGCAGGTTCCCCGAGTTCCTGGACGGGGGGAGCTGGGACCTCTGCCGTTACCTGGACGTGGATGCGGCAGCGGAACCTATCAGCACGGACGCCGGGCGCGTGGTCGCCAGGCTGGAGAAGATCATCGGCGGGGAGGTGGTGAAGCGCGACGGACGGTTCTTTTTGCAGCGTCCCGGACAGCAGCCGATCGAGATGAGCCTGGTGGCGGAGGGCTTCAAAAGGCTGGGCACGCTGAGCTACCTGATCCGGAACGGTTCCGTGAAAAGAGGGTCCGTGCTGTTCTGGGATGAGCCGGAAATGAACCTGAACGCCTCCCATCTGCCCGTGCTGGTGAAAACCCTGACGGGGCTTGCCAAGACGGGGGTGCAGGTGATTCTGTCCTCCCACAGCCTGTTCCTGCTGAGGGAGCTGATGATTCAGCTTTCCGAACCCCGCAATGCCATGGTGCAGAGGAAGTTTTTCGGGATGAGCGTGCCGCGGGGAGACCGCTCCGGGGTAAAGGTGACCTGGGGGGAATCCCTGGAGGATGTGGGGCCTATCGAATCTCTTGAAGCGGAAATCGAGCAGGCGGACAGGTATTTGAAGCTGAGCTATGAGTCATAAGCCGTCAGAAGCTCATTACGTGGAGGGAGTCCACCGTTTCTGGATCGATGAAGGCTACGTCGTGTGCCGCATTGAATGCTCGGATTATTATGCCCGGCAGGCGCAGAATTTCTGCGGGGGGTGCAAGGAGATGGACTTCCTGCTGTATCATCCGGAACGCCGGGATTTATGGCTGGTGGAGGTGAAGGACTACCGTTTTGACGCCCGTCCCAAGGTGGGGGAACTGGTCTGCGCCCTGAGCCGCAAGGTCCGGGATACGATGTTTCTTCTCCGGGCCGCTTCCGTGGCCGCCCCGCATGAAGAGCCGGCGGAGGGCATTTCCCTGAGGGATTTTTCCATTCTGGCCTCGGAGGCGGAAACGCTTCACCTGGCTTTTCTGTTGGAAATGGGCATGGGCGGCGTTTGGACGGACGGCGGCCTGCTGGCAAACGTCAAGAACCTGCTGGTGGGCTCCATGCGGTTTCTGGATGCGGAGCTGATCTGCGCGCCCATCACGTATCCACACCGCATCGGCCCGTGGCGCGTGACCTCCGCCCACGGGGAGGTGAGCAAGCGGGTGGAAATCCGGCGCGCCAGGAAACTGGCGGAAATTCAGGAACAGCGGCGGCGGGAACGGCTGGAGGCGCAGGAGGAGAGCGCCTGGCAGGAAAAGAGCCGGAAGGGGAGCGGCTTTCATCCGGCGGAAACGGCGGAAAAGATGCCCCAGTGGAAGCGCCGCCTCCAGCAGCGCATGAACGGGGAAAGCGCGAATCACGAGGGACGACGCAGAAAAAGGAAACGGGACTGAATCCCGCGCTGTCTATTGCCTCATTGCCGGAAGGCGCTTCCGGGCCCGGAACGGTCCGGTTCCATCCTGCGCCGGCTGTATGGCATGTCTCGGAAAAAAGTTTTATTTTACAAGGACTCGCGTATCATGCCGCCCGATTCATTAACTTCTGTGTGCTAACCACATTATGTCTGACAGAATGCCACCCAGTCCTCCTCGTCCTCCCAAATTTCCCGGCTCCGGAAAGCCCGAATCCCCCAACTGGGGCGTGTGGGTCATGGTTCTTCTCATTGCAGGCGTCCTCGCGTTCGGATTTTTCACCCCGGAATCCTTTGGACTGGGGCCCCGCAAGGAAAACCTGGAATCCTTTGAAGCCCAGTACAAGGCGGGCCGCGTGGTGCTGAACGATCCGAAGGCCCCCGTGGAAGTGGTGCTGAGCGAGAACGGCTCTGAAGGCGTCATCCATGCGCTGGTTTATAAAAAGGACATCCAGCCTAAGGTGGAAATGAAACCCTTCGTGCTGTCCTATTCCATGTCCCTGCCGGACCGCGACAAGCCCCTGCTGAACGAGCTTTCCGGCTACAGGATGGTGGAAAGCCCGTACCGGACGGAGGCGGGGAAAAATGTTTCCATTATTCCTGAAGAAGCGCAGAAGCTTTCCGTGCCCGAGTTCAACCGCCTGGCTCTGGAAGGCCGCATCGCGGGCGGAAATGAGGGCCTTCTCCTGGCGGAAGACGGGAACCAGAACGTGCTGGTCGGCCAGATTGTCACCCGCATCTGGCCTGCTGCCACGGGGGACGCCTCCGTGGACAAGCAGCGTTTTGAACGCGTGGAAGTGCCTTTTACCCTGGAATTCCAGGGAGACCGGGTCAAACAGTTGCTGGGGCCGGATACGAAGTTCAAGCGTGAGTCCGGCTCCTGGGGCGGCATTCTGCTGAACCTGCTGCCTATCGTGCTCATTCTGGTAATCCTGTTCTTCATGTTCCGCGCGCAGAGCGGCGGGGCCAGGGGCGCCATGAGCTTCGGCAAGAGCCGGGCGCGCCTCATCGCCCCGGACAAGAACAAGGTGACGTTCAAGGACGTGGCCGGCATCAGCGAGGCGAAGGAGGAGGTATGGGAACTGGTGCACTTCCTGCGCAATCCGGAAAAGTTCCGTGACCTGGGCGCCACCATTCCCCGCGGCGTGCTGATGGTGGGCTCTCCCGGTACGGGCAAGACCCTGCTGGCACGCGCCATCGCCGGGGAATCCAATGCATCTTTTTATTCCATCAGCGGTTCGGACTTTGTGGAAATGTTCGTGGGCGTGGGCGCGAGCCGCGTGCGCGACATGTTTGAGCAGGCCAAGAGAACGGCCCCCAGCCTGATTTTCATTGATGAAATTGACGCCGTGGGCCGTCAGCGCGGCTACGGCATGGGCGGCGGCAATGACGAACGGGAGCAGACGCTGAACGCCCTGCTGGTGGAGATGGACGGTTTTGAAAACAACTCCAATGTGATCGTAATTGCGGCGACCAACCGTGCGGACATCCTGGACCCGGCGCTGCTCCGTCCGGGCCGTTTTGACCGGCAGGTGGTGGTGAACCTTCCGGACGTCCGGGGGCGCGAACAAATCCTCCAGGTGCACGCCAGAAAGGTGAAAATGGCTCCCGGAGTCGGTTTTGCGCGCATTGCCCGCGGCACAGCCGGCTTCTCCGGAGCCCAGTTGGCCAACCTGATCAATGAAGCCGCCTTGCTGGCCGCCCGCAAGGGATTGAAGGAGATTACGGAAGCGGAACTGGAAGAAGCCCGCGACAAGGTCAGTTGGGGCCGCGAACGCCGCAGCCTGGCGATTAATGAACGCGGGCGCCGCATTACCGCCGTGCATGAGGCGGGACACGCCATCTGCCTGTTGAAGACCCCGCACAGCGAACCTTTGCACCGGGTGACCATCGTTCCCCGCGGGGGAGCCCTGGGCATGACCATGTGGCTTCCTTCGGACGACAAGATGCACCAGCTCCGGTCGGAGATGCTCGACCAGCTCGTCGTGGCGATGGGCGGCCGCTGCGCTGAACAAATCGTCTTTGGCGACGTGACCAGCGGAGCTACCGGAGACATCAAGAGCGCCACCAGCCTGGCCCGCCGCATGGTGTGCGAGTTCGGCATGAGCGAGAAACTGGGGCTGATCGAATACGGCGAACACCAGGGGGAAGTGTACATTGCCCGCGACCTGGGGACGCGATCCCGCAATTATTCCGAGTCCACGGCGGAACTGATTGACTCGGAAGTCCGCTTCCTGGTGGACAGCGCGTATGAACGCGCCATGACCATCCTGACGGAGAACCGGGACAAGCTGGACATGCTGACGGAAGCCCTGATGGAATTTGAAACGCTGGAAGGCTCCCAGGTCATGGACATTCTGGAATACGGGGAAATGAAGAATCCTCCCGCCAAGGTGACCCCGCCTCCCATGCCTTCGGAGGTGGAAGAGCAGCCCGGAAGGGTGATTCCGGTTCTTCCGTGAAGAAGGATGCCGAAGAAGACCGCACGGAGGACGCGGAGGAACGGAAGAAGGAGAGCGGCCAGACGGAGCAGGACCCCTTTTCCTACAATCCCGTGGAGGAGTACGGCAAGGACGGCGAAGAGAAGAAATAATCCAATAGAAACGAATCAATTATGGTAGCCAACGATGCGATGGAACTGGCCAGGATGTGCGCCCGCGCCGCGGATGACGCCAAGGCTGAAAACGTGCAGGTGTACGACCTGCGCGGCATGTCTTCCCTGACGGATTTCATGGTGGTGTGCACGGGCTTGTCCGTCCCCCACCTGCGCGCCGTCATCCGGGAGCTGGAAGAATCCGTCCGGGAAAAGACGGGAGCCCTCCCCACCTATGTGGAAGACACGCCCGTGGCGCTGTGGTCCGTGGTGGACTACATTGACGTGATGGTTCACATCATGGGGCAGGAAACGCGCGAATTCTACGGTATGGACACCCTGTGGAAGGATGCTCCCGTGGTGGAGTACTAACCCCCGGTGATCTGAATTTTCCGCCGTGCCTCTGTCTGACAGCGGCACGGCTTTTTTATCTTTCCGGAGGGGGGACGGCTTGTTGGCCGTCCGTCGGAGCAAAGGAATCGGTGACAGGATGTTTGCGCTCCTCCGCATGATGGGGGGCCTGATCCGGCCCGGAAGAAAAAAGAGGGCAATGATTGTTGCGTCAGCGCATTTTCTTTACCAGGGATTTGGGGGCTCTCTCCCCGGTTTTTCCTTGGAAAAGCGGCATGGCGGCCCGGTTCTAACAAGATTCCAATCTTGCCTTGCAGCCGCAATCAGATTACTCTTTCACCGTTATTTATGAGTAATTCCGGACCTACCTCCACCCCGATGATGGATCAGTACCTTCGCATGAAGAAGGGCTTGCCGGAGGACGTCCTGCTGTTTTCCAGCTGGGGGATTTTTATGAGATGTTCTTTGAGGACGCCAAGGAGGCTTCCTCCATTCTGGGCCTGACGCTGACCAAGCGCCACGGCATTCCGATGTGCGGGGTGCCTCACCACAGCGCGGAAGGGTATATTGGCCGCCTGGTGAAGGGAGGGAAGCGCGTGGCGATTGCGGAGCAGACCACCATTCCGCAGCCGGGCAAGCTGGTGGAGCGGGAGCTGACCCGCGTGATTTCCGCCGGAACCCTGGCGGATATGAATCTGCTGGATTCCTCCCGCCACAATTACATCGTGGCTCTTTATAAGGATAAAAAGCATTTCGGCCTGGCATGCGTGGACCACACCACGGGGGAATTTTTCCGTGGCCCAGTTTGAGCACATGGACCTGCTTCTGGACGAGCTGTCCCGCATCAATCCTTCCGAACTTCTGGTCAGCGACGAGCAGACGGACTGCTTCCCCGGCGCCTATCCCACGCTTTATTACGACGGGTATACGTTCCTGCCTTCCACGGCCATTCCCAATCTGCTGAGCCACTTCCGGGTGCATTCCCTGGACGGTTTCGGCTGCGGGGAGATGACCGCCGCTTTGGGGGCGTCTGGCGCGGTGCTTCATTACCTGGGCTACCAGCTCCGCCGCCCCACGGACCATTTGCGCCGTATTTCCGTGCGCGCCACGGAGAGCGCCGTGCTGATTGACCAGGCCAGCCAGAGGAACCTGGACCTGGTGGATTCCCGCGGCGGCGTGAAGCTTTCCCTGCTGGGCACCCTGGACAGGACGAGCACCCCGATGGGCGCGCGCAAGCTCCGGGACTGGCTGCTCCACCCCCCCTGCGACCTGGAAAAGCTCCAGGCGCGGCAGGAGATGATCTCCGTTCTTTTGCAGGAACCCTACCTGATGAGCAAGCTGCGGGAGAGCCTGAAAAACGTCCGGGACATGGAACGGCTGACGGGCCGCATTTCCCAGGGCGCGGGGAACGCCCGTGACCTCCAGGCGCTGGCTTCCTCCCTGGGGCGCATTCCCGCGCTCAGGGATGATCTGGAATCCCTGCCCGGAAGCGGGGAAATGCTGGAAAGCATCCGCTCCCGCATGGGCTGCTTTGACGAGCTGGTGGACCTGCTCCAGCGCGCCCTGGTGGATGAGCCGCCCGTGACGATCAAGGAGGGCGGCATCATCCGGGAAGGGTACCACGCCGGGCTGGATGAGTTGCGCCTGGCTTCCCGCGACGGGAAGGAGTGGCTGGCCCAGCTCCAGGAGAAGGAGCGCAGGCGGACGGGCATTGATTCCCTGAAAATCCGCTTCAACAACGTTTTCGGCTACTACATTGAAGTAACCAAGAGCCATTACGACAAGGTGCCTCCCGACTACCAGCGCAAGCAGAACGCTGGTGAATGCGGAACGCTTCGTCACCCCGGAGCTCAAGCAGATGGAGAATACCATCCTGGGGGCGGACGAACGTTCCCGCCAGGTGGAGTATGAACAGTTCCTGCTGCTGCGGGAGGAAGTGGGGCGCCACATTGACGGCATCCAGATTACGGCGGACGCCATGGCGGACCTGGACGTGCTGCTGGGGCTGGCGGAGGGCGCGCAGCAGTACCAGTACTGCCGCCCCGTGCTGGACAATTCCATGACCCTGCGCATTGTCAACGGCCGCCATCCCGTTATCGAGCAGAATGTTTCCGGCGACGTGTTCGTGCCCAATGACGCCTTTCTGGAACCGGAGGAAAACCGCCTCATCCTGCTGACCGGGCCCAACATGGCGGGCAAGAGCACCTATATCCGCCAGGTGGCCCTGATTACGCTGATGGCCCAGATCGGGGCTTACGTTCCGGCGGAGTCCGCCCACATCGGCCTGGTGGACCGCATTTTCTGCCGCGTGGGGGCCAGCGACGACCTGGCGCGCGGGCAGTCCACCTTCATGGTGGAGATGAGTGAGACGTCTTTGATCCTGAACAACGCCACGGAGCGTTCCCTGATTATTCTGGATGAAATCGGGCGCGGGACCGCCACCTTTGACGGCCTTTCCATCGCGTGGGCCGTGGCGGAATACCTGCATGACGAGTTGAAGTCCCGCACCCTGTTCGCCACACATTACCATGAACTGACGGACCTGGCCCGTTCCAGGGCCGGCGTGCAGAATTACAATGTGGCCGTGCGGGAATGGAAGGAGGAGATTGTGTTCCTGCGCAAGATCGTGCAGGGGGCGGCGGACAAGTCCTACGGCATCCAGGTGGCCCGCCTGGCGGGCATGCCTGCCGCCATCGTGGACCGCGCCAAGGCCATCCTGTCCCATCTGGAAATGAATTCCACGCGGCCCCGGAAAAAGGACCGCGCCCGTCTGGCGGAACCCAGGGCCAAGAATACGGACATGGACGACGATATGCCCACCGGAGAGTACGCCCAGCTGGAGTTGTTCTGATATGACTCTGCCCGCAGACATGATCGGCGGCCTGCGCTTCGCCGCCATTGATTTTGAATCCGCCGGGGCGGCCCGGGGGGAGACGGACCAGCCCGTTCAGATAGGCATTGCCGCCTGTCCTTCCCTGGAAGGGGAGCCGGAGCTGTGGACGTCCTATATTTCTACGGACAAACCCGTTTTATGGTCGGCCTCCCAGGTGCACGGCATTACTACGGAGATGCTGGCGGATGCGCCTTCCTTTCCCTCCCTGTGGCCGGCTATCCGTTCCCGCCTGGGGGACGCCGTGGTGGTGGGACATAACCCCGCCACGGAACGGAAGTTCCTGCGCCGCTTTCCGGGGCACGGCTTCGGGCCGTGGCTGGATACGCTGGCGCTCGGGAAGATGTGCGTGCCGGGCCTGCCGGATTATTCCCTGTCCACTTTGTGTGATTCCCTGGGGCTAACCCCCTCCGTGGATGCTCTGCTTCCCGGCCGCCGGTGGCATGACGCCCTGTATGATGCGCTGGGAAGCCTGCTCGTCGTCCGGTTCCTGGTGCGGGAGCTGAAGCTGTCCTCCCAGCCCCTGGAGGTACTTGGCAGCGCGTTGGGAAAGTGATTTTCCTTTTCCCCCGGAAAGATTGGCCTGCCGTCCATGCGTATTACAGGGAAGATGAAAGCTCCCGTTTTTTTGCCGCTTTTCTGCTCCTGTCCCTTTCTTCCGTTTTTGCGGAGAAGCCCCCGGCAGGGATTGTCCTGGATCCCCGGACGTTCCCAGGATGAACACGCAGCACTGGGTTCCCGCCCGTTACAAGGTAGTCCGGGAGCAGTTGCTGGGGAAGGAGTGCGGCATCCTGTTCGTGGGGGATTCCATCACGCAGGGCTGGGAGCAGGAAGGCGCGGAATGGTGGAAGAAGGTGTTCCTGCCGATGAAGGCGGTCAACTTCGGCGTCAGCGGAGACAGGACGGAGAGCATCCTGTGGCGCATGGAGGATACGGAGCTGGCAGTCAAAACGCCGCCGCGTTACTGCGTTCTGCTGGCCGGGACGAATAACATCGGACGGTGGGAAGGGAAGCAGCCCGCGGAAGAAACGGTAAAGGGCATCCGGGAAGTGGCCGTGCGCCTGCTGAAGAGGTTCCCGGAAACCCGTCTGATCCTGATGGAGGTGACGCCCTACGGTCCCGATCCTTCCGCACCCCTCCGCAAGCGGCAGGAGGAGATCAATGAACGCCTGCGCGGTTTGAAACTGCCCCGGACCACCATTCTCTCCATTAACGGACGCCTGTTGAATGCGGACGGAACGTTCCGGGAAGGAATGTTCAGAGACAAGGTGCACCTGACCGCGAAAGGCTACCAGGCCTGGGCGGAGGCGCTGATGCCCCTGCTGAACCGGGAAGGCTGAGTTTTCCCGGTTTCTTGTCCGCCTTGCCGTTGCTTTTGTGGTCCGGACTGGTTTCCGTCTGCGGAAAAGGCCGCTTTCAGCGGTCCATTTCCGTTTCCAGGAATTCCAGCAGGTAGGAGGGGGACAGGAGTTCCCGGGTGACGATCGGCTTTTTGCCGGGCAGGTACAGGGCGTTCACGGGAACCGCCGTGCGTCCCAGGTTTTTGAGTTCCTGGTCAATGGCGGGGTTCGTGCGGGTTTTGTCCGCCTTCATCATGACAATGCCGTATTTCCTGAAGGCGGCCAGCACTTCATCCGTGTAGGACGCCTTGTTGACCTGGCAGGTGGAGCACCACCGGGCCGTGAAGTCCACGTAAACGGGCTTTCCCTCCTTCAGGGCGGCCTGCATGGCTTCCGGGCTCCAGGGGGTCCACACGCTTCCTTCCGCCTGGCGGGCGGGAGCCGTAGCTGCGGAGGAATCCGCTGTTCCGGAATCCGCTCCGCGGCCGAACCAGGCGGCTCCTTCCGGGGGGAGCATGTAGTACAGGCCGGCCAGCAGGAAAATCACGAAGAAAACGCCCCCCGTGATGCGGGATTTCCGGCTGCGGTACATGGGGCACCATCTGCCGTACACCCAGAAGGCCATGGAGAACAGCACCAGGCCGAAGAACAGGAACAGGATGTCCTGCGGATGGTTGTCCGCGTCAAAGAACGCAATGTAAATCCACAGGAAGTAGGCGGCGGTGCCGAACATCAGGAAGGACATGGACTGCTTGAAGGATTCCATCCACGCTCCCGGTTTGGGAAGGTATTTGGTCAGAACGGGGAAGGCTCCCAGAATGATGTAGGGCAGGGACATCCCGAGGCCCATCATGGTCAGGCAGAGCACGATGCCCAGCGGAGGCTGGAGCATGGCCGCGCCGATGGCCTGCCCCAGGAACGGCGCGCTGCACGGAGTGGAAATGACCGTAGCCAGGGCGCCGGACCAGAAGGAGCCGGCATAGCCCTTCTGGTGCTGGAGGTCGTTGCCCATGGTGGTGGCCTTGACGCCTATTTCAAAAACACCGAACATGCTCAGCCCCATGGCGAGCATCAGGCCCAGCAGGCAGAAGTTCACCCAGGGGTTTTCAAACCAGAAGGCCCAGTTCACAACGCCTTCCGCGCCGTGGCCCAGCCAGAATTCACTGCTGAAAATGCCGGGTCCCGCAGGGGCGCCCCAGTCGAACATGTTCGCTTTCAGCGCAATCAGGATGGCCGTAATGATCCAGAAGGAGATCAGGATGCCCAGCACGAAGGTCAGGGAGTGGGCCAGCACTTTTTTCCGTTCCCCCCCTCCCAGCTGGACGAAGCTCATGATCTTGAGGCCGATTACCGGGAAGACGCACGGCATGACGTTCAGGATGATGCCGCCGATGAACATGAAGAACATGATTTCCCCCAGTCCCATCAGCGGCGGCGCGGGAACGGGTCCGGAAGACGCGGGGGAGGCTTCCGCGGCTGTTGCCGCCGCCTGCGCTCCCTCGGAAAAGGGGCGGTTGTCCGCCGTGATGCTGACGCCTTCCTTCCCTGCGCGCAGGATGCCGGAAAGGCTGGCCAGCGGTTTTCCTTTGTCCGCTTCCGGCAGGTTGTTGGGGTAAAGGCCGTCCGTGGTGTCATTGTACTGCATGGCCAGCTCGTAGTTGGAGCCATCCAGTTTTTTGAAGGTCTGGGGAGTGGTGGGGTTGATTTCCCCCTGGTCGCAGAAGAAATAAACGGAATCTTCCGGAACCGGTTGCCCGTTCGTCCTGAGGTGCAGGGTGACGGTTTTTCCTTCCTGGGAAATCCGGGCCTTCAGTCCCTGCGCCCATGCGGGGGTGGAAAGTCCCGCCATGCCGCCGGACAGTTCGGCCGCGTCGGGGGCGGCCTGTCCGTCTCCGCGTTTCAGCGTCACGCTGAAGTCTTTGGTCTCCGGTGCGGCGCATTGTTCCGCGCACATTTGCCACGTCATGGTGGTGGTGAAGGTCGTTTCCGCGGGGGCGTCCTTCTCAGGAGTCACGCGGAAGGCCATTTTCGCCTTCCCGCTGTAACCGTAAAAATCCACGAGTCCTTTCCCCAATTCCGGAATTTGCCAGAAGGGGCCTTCCACCCGGAAGCCGGGAACGGCCTTGAACGCGGCTTCCATGGGCAGCCCTACCGTTCCCGGATTCTTGTAGTAGACGTGCCAGTGGTCCGGCAGAGTCAGCTCCGTCACGATGACGAAGGGAGTTTCTCCGTAGGACGTGACTGTAGCCTTGGAGGTTCCGGATGCCTGGGGCGTTCCAAAATCTCCCGCGCCGCCGAAGTTCATGGCTCCGAAGTCCTGTGCCGCCCCCGTACCTGCTCCCCCGGCAAAAATACCCAGGGAAACGGCGGCGGCTTTCAAAAAGTTTCTCATAACAAAGGCGGTTACCATAAAGAAAGGGGGGATTCAATGTTTGTGTGTTGCATGGTGCGGCGCCTTGTATAAAATAGGGTCATGGTAAAAACTAAAACGACGTACGAGGGCGGCCTCCACTGCTCCATGGTTCATGAGCCTTCCGGGGCCAAGCTTTCCACGGATGCCCCCGTGGACAACAATGGAAAGGGCGAGTCCTTCTCCCCCACGGACCTGGTAGGCGCGGCGCTCGCCGGCTGCATGAGCACGATCATGGGCATTGTGGCCGAACGCAAAGGAATTAAGCTGGAAGGCATGACGGTGGAAGTGGGCAAGCACATGAATGCTGACCCGCGCCGCATCGGCAAGCTGGAAGTGGTCATCACCGTGCCCCTCCCAGCCGATCATCCGGACAGGAAGCTGCTGGAACAGGCCGCCCTGAGCTGCCCCGTCAAGCACAGCCTGCATCCCGATATTGAAGTTCCCATCACCTGGAACTGGGTGGGTTGACAGCCGCCTGTGTTTTCTTGAGGCCGCCTGTGAAAACAGGCGGTTTTTTTATGATGTTAAAAAATGTTGGAAAAATGTAATAATAATTGAGTGAACTTGACTTATATTGTCAGGTTGTGCATTTTTCCGGGCATGAAGAAATTTTTCCCTGTTTTGTGTTTGGTTCCTGTAACAGTGTGCGGGCTTTTGTGCGGATGCGGCGGCGGTTCGGGAAAATCAGGGGATGACGGGAGCGTTTCCCTCAGTGGTCAGCAGGTAAGCCTCTTTGAGGGAGGGGACATGCTGTTCAGGCTTCAGTTCGGCGGACGGGATGTGGACGTCATCAAGATGGAGACGAGAATCGTGTATGATGGGGTTTACACGTACCGGTTCAATGAAGGCGCGAATTCCGGGGTTTTGAATATTGTGCCGGCTTCCAACAGCCGCGCCGCCTGCGCCATGGCGGACGTGAATATTTCCTTTGACGATGCTGAAAGGAGCACGGGCGTGATTGTCTCCGGAACCGTTACGGAAACCGGACCGGACATTGATTTCTCCATTGACGGCGTTCCGCGCCCCATGGCCGGCTGGACGTGCCGCGTGCACCGGGATTGAGTTTCCGCAGATCAGCAGTCCAGGACGAGGGGAAAGTGCTGGCTGAGCGGGTAATCCGTGACCTGGATCAGCTCCACGCCGTAAAGGCTGGCAATGGCCGGAGCCTCGGACTTGTCATACGGCTCGCAGTAATAAATGGTTTTAACGCCATGGGCGCACAGCGCCTGCATGCATGAGGTGCAGGGCATCGTGGTGCATGCCACCACCTTCGCCTCCCCCCTGCGGAACAGGCTGCACAGGTTGATTTCCGCATGCAGCATGTATTTCTGGCGTTCGTCCCGGCTGGCCCAGAAGGTGTCCTGTGCCTTGAAGCCGGGGTACAGGCCGTTGTAGGCGGTGCCGATCACGCGGTTGTCCGCATCCAGGGCGGCAGCTCCCACCTTGCGGTAGGGGTCTTCCGAGCGCAGGGCGGCCGCATGCGCCAGCGTCATTACATACTGCGGAATGGGGAGGCGGGATGATGAGTTACTGTTCATGGTTGGAAGACTGGAGTTCCGCCAGGAAGCCTGACTCGTCCAGATACAGGTTGGGCGGCAGGGAATATGGGGTGGGGAGCGTAGCCCCGGCGATAACGTTGGAGAGGGGGGGATTCAGGTAAAAGCCCGGGAGAAGGCGTCCTCGCGTTCTGGCCCGCATGCCGAGCTGCACGGTGCCGTCATCCAGCTTGAAGACGCTCCTTTTCATGGACATGGCCAGAATGATGCCGCGGTCCGTGGCGAAGCAGGGGCGCCACCCGATGTTGGGAAGCACCAGGTCTCCGGAGCCGCTGAAATCGTAAAACGGCGTGCGCGTTTCCGGAACCAGGCTGTACAGCCTTCGGCGCAGGAAGTCGGAGCCCGTCACCTGCTTGATGCCCTCCGGCATGCTGTGGTCTCCGTCGCTGATGAGGTACACGGGGGTGCTGGTGAGGATGGGCCACAGGACAGATGCCACCGTTTCATGCACTTCGTCATGCCCCACGCTGGTGAGCAGCAGTTCCCGGGGCTGGAGGGAGTTCACGCGCTCCAATTGCTGGGCGTTCATCCAGAAGTCGCACAGGCGGCTCTGGGAGCGGGAGCTGTCCAGCAGGGTGGCCAGCCACTTCCTGAGTTCCGGGTGGTCCGCCTCCACGGTGTCGTTCATCAGGCATTCGGCTATTTCATACCCGGTGAGCCGCGCGTTTTTTGCTAAAACGAGCGGCTTGTGGGCGATGCGCTCCAGGTGGTTCAGGATGGTGTCCCGGCCGATGCTGGCGGCAATTTCCAGGCAGGTGGAGGAGAGCTCCCTCAAGGTGTTGATGACGATGCGGGGGTTGACGGCATCAGGCGCAATGGGTTCTCCGATGGCGGCCGTGAAGCGGTAGGGGACATGGAGGGGGGCCTTGGAGAAGAAACGGTTGCCGGAGTAGGAGAAGATGCTCCCCCACAGCTCGTCCATGTAGATGGGCACGATGGGGCAGCGCGATTTTTTCGCCAGCATTTCCAGCCCCCTGCGCGCGGCGCACAGGGTGCCCGTGCGGGTGAGCTGGCCTTCCGGGAAGATGCAGATCACTTCTCCGGCCTTGAGGGCCTGAATGGCCTTGGACAGGGATTCCCGGGGATTCCGGGAGGAAATGGGGAGGCAGTTGAAGAGTTCCAGAATCCAGCCGAGCCAGCGGATGGCTACGAATTCCTCCGCCACGATGAAGCGGATGGGGCGCGGACAGATGAGGGAAAGGAACAGCGCGTCCCCGTACGTGACGTGGTTGGAGACGATGATGGCTCCGCCGTCCTCCGGAATGCGGTCCTGGTGGATGATGCGGGAGCGGTAGACGATCCTCATGATCCAGAGGCCCATCATGCGGATGAATTCGCGGGGAATGAGACGGAACGCCACAATCGTGATGACCACGCCCAGGACGGCCAGCACCCAGAATTGGTTCTGGATGGAGAAGATGTTCCTGAGCATGAGCTGGAAGCCGACGGCCACCAGGCCCATCAGGCAGTCCATCAGGTTGCCCGCGGCGATGACCGTGCTGCGGTTGGAGGGATCGCAGTTGTCCTGGAGGTGGGCGTTCAGCGGCACCAGGTACGCGGCGGCGAAGGCTCCCGTGATACCGAAGCCGATGTTGCTGGGCAGCGAGCCGGGAGCGAAGAAGGACAGGAAGATGCAGCCGATGGTGAAGCCGATCGCGCCCAGGGGGATGAGGCCCAGTTCAATTTTTTTACGGCAAATGATGGAGGCTATGACGCCGCCCACCACCGTGCCGCCGCTGAGCCACGCCATGAGAATGGCCGCGGACATGCTGAATCCGGTGCCGTCAATGGGGTGCTCCTGGGCGATCTGGAGGGAGATGAGCATCAGGGCCCCGGCCAGGAACCAGAAGTAGGAGACGCCGATTTCGCTGAGCCTCAGGTCCCGCTGGCTCCACAGGTACTTGAGCTGCACGAAGTGCTCGTAAAAGAGCTTCCACTCGAATTTCCGGGTCTGGTTGGCCGGGTACCGGGGAAGGGACAGGGCCGCGATGGCTACGGGAACGGCGATGCAGGTGAGGATGAGCGTGGGGAAGGCGGCGGCTTCCCAGCCGTCGTTGGAGGAAACTTGCAGGATGTCGAACCAGACGAAGATGCCGATCTGCGCCGCCAGCATGGACAGGATGAGGCTCATTTCCATCAGCCCGGAGGCGTAGCCAAGCTGGCGGGAGCCCACCATGTCCTTCACCACCCCCTTTTTCGCCGGGCTCAGGATGGTCGCCTGGACGGAGAAGACGCAGAACCAGAAGACGGCCATTTCAATGTTCTCATACTTGTAGCACAGGAACATGGCCCCCAGCACCAGGATCTGGAGGAAAGACATGAACTGGATGATGCGGGCCTTGCAGAAGCAGTCCGCCAGCCAGCCGACGAAGGGGGAGAACAGGATGTAGGGCAGTACGAAGATGCAGGCAAGGATGTACTGGAGGGAGTTGACCCAGGAGTCCGGCCCGTACACGGCGCTGTTGGCGGCCAGCCAGACGCCCAGGGGAATCAGCAGGAACTGGGCGGCTTTTTCATTGAAGGCGTTCTGGGCTTGAATGAGAATCAGGGAATAAAAGCCCCTCCATTCCTTTTTTGAGGGCATTTTTTTCTTAGATGTCTGTACGTCATCCATGTGGGGCGGATTGTAGCAGATCACAGGGGGTAGGGAAGGATAATCTGTTTCCGTACCGGAGCGCTCCGGGGAAGGCGTGCAGGAGGCTTTTTCCCGATTTTTGGAAAGGAAAAGGATGCGGGGACGGTGGAACGGCCATGGCCGGACGGAGGTGAAAGCGTGTATTCCCGCAGTGAAGCGGAGGACGCGCCACCGGGCCTGAAAACCCCCGTGGAGCGCCGCAGCCCCGTACGGCTTTGCACGGATGAGGGGCCGGAAGCCGGAGAATCCTTGTCATGAAGCGGTTCGGCAAACAGGCTTTATGGTTGACATGAAGGTAGGGGGCCGTAGGATGCTGGCAGAAAGCTATCACCCGAAGAGAGATCATATGAATACTTCCCAGACGATAGGCGTGCTGCTGGCCGCAGGCGCAATCCTTCTGCCTTCCTGTGAAACGGAACGCGTGAATGAACGCCCCATCGGCATTTATCCTACGGAAAATGTCTATCCGTCCGGCTCCGGCGCCATGGGCGCCCAGGGCAGCAGCCTGTTGAATGAGATTCAGCGTGAAAATTCTCTGGATCCGGTAGCGGGTCAGAATTCCGGCTTCAATCCGGATCCGGCCCAGACCAATTCCGGCACCATCGGCAACATGGTGGGAGGCACCAACAATATCACGCCTCCGCCGCCCGTTGCGCCCAAGCCTGTCGTTCCCAATCCCGTGAGTGACTCTGCCAATTCCGGCATTGCCGCTCCCAGGCCCGTGGAGCCCTCCACTGCCTCCTCCATTCCCGTGGCGTGGCCCACGGCGGACCCCACGGTGGTGGTCAGCCCGTATGACCGCACCAAGAAGATCAAGATTCTGAACCGGGGCACCAACAAGCCCTACCCTTCCGGTACCGTGCTGCGGGACACCAACTTCCCGAACGAGATCAAGAAGTTCCGCGTGCCCTGATGCGGCCGCCGCGAAAAGATGATGCCCGCGCCCCTGAACATGCTGTATGTTCCGGGGCGCTGGTGTATTCTACCCCCTGTGAAACCATGAGCGAAGCTTCCAGAAAACAGCTTTCCTTTTCCTCCGTAGCCATTCTCGGCCCCGGCCTTCTGGGCGGTTCCCTGGCGCTTGCCGTCAGGAAGCAGCTGCCGCATGTCCACGTGCGCCTGTGGGGCAGGAGGGAGGAGCCGCTGGAATATGCCCGCTCTTCCGGAGCCGCCCATGCCGCCTCCACCCGGTTGGAAGAGGTGGTGGAAGGCGCGGACCTGGTCGTGCTGGCTACCCCGGTGGGCGTGATGTCCCGCCTCGTTTCCGGAATGCTCCCCCTGCTGAAACCGGGCGTGCTGGTGACGGACGTGGGTTCCGTGAAGGGCTGCGTCCACCAGTCCGTGGGCTCCGCTCTGACGGAAACCGGCGTGGCGTTTATCGGCTCCCATCCCATGGCCGGTTCTGAAAAGCAGGGCATGGAGCATGCCTCCGGGGAACTTTTCCGGGACGCCACGTGCATTCTGACCAATGACGAGCACGTGCATGAAGACATGCTGCTGCTGCTCCAGCGGTTCTGGGAGCGCGTGGGCTGCCACTGCATCCGCATGAAAGCGGCGGACCATGATTCTTCCGTAGCCCGCATTTCCCATATACCGCATGCCTTGTCCGCCCTGTGCGTCCACACCGCCCTGGACGGGGGGGATGTGAAGCTGCTGGGGCTGGTGTCCGCCGGCGGTTTTCGCGATACCACCCGCGTTTCCATGGGGGAACCGTCCATGTGGGCGGAAATCCTGACGGAGAATGCCCCCGCCGTCCTGGACCGGCTGGACGAAGCCCTGTCCCAGTTGGGGGAGGTGCGGAACCGTCTGGCCTCCGGAGACAAGGAGGCGCTGCGGAAATGGCTGAAGGCCGCGGCGGAGAGCCGGGCGCAGGCTCTTGGCCTGTGAGAGGCGCCGGGGGCGTTCTGCTGCCGGATGTGCCTTTGCAGGAAGGGAAAGGAACAGCCTGTTATCAAATTGTTAACAATCCGGGATGGACGGCCCGATGTTCCGTTTTATACTTGCCCCATGCGTTTATCCAACATGAATACCCCTCGCCGCCGCCGCCAGGGGCGCGGTTTGCACCGTGCCGCCGCCATTGGGAGCCTGCTTGTCCTCGGGCAGTCCGCCTATGCCGAGACTAAACCCGCCGCCGCAGAGGAGGGCGTGCAGGAAATGCCGGAACGCGTGATGACCATCCGTTCCAAGTCCCTGCGGGCGGAGACGGTCAGTTCCGCCACCCTCACGAACATGAAGACGGAAGAAGTTCCGCAAACGGTAAACGTTATTACGCGGGATCTGATGGATTCCAAGGGTTCCGATTCCCTGGTGGAGGCCCTGCGCATGGATTCCTCCGTCAATACGGGGGGAGACATGCTGCTGTCCCGCACGGCGGACCAGTACACCATCCGCGGTTTTGCCGGCACCGATGTGCAGATAGGCAACATGCCTCTTCCCCGCGGCATGGGATACGGCATGGATACGTCCCTGATAGAAAATATTGAAATTGTCAAAGGCCCCATCGGGTCCATTTCCGGCGGCCAGACCAGTACGCTCGGGGCATACGGCGCCGGCGGTTCCATTAACCTGATCCTGAAGGCGCCTGATTTTGAGGAACGGACGGAGTTGACGGCTTACGCCCGTCTTTCCCATCACGGGCAGAAGTACCGCGTAACTATTGACGACACCCGGTACAGGGGTGATGAAACGGACGGTTTTGCCCTGCGCACGGTGGTAGCCGCCGAGTATGAACGCCCGTTCTGGCTGAGCAACGGAGCCAACGGTGGCCAGAAGTACACGGTTTCCCCCATTTTCCGCTGGCAGCATGATTCCCGTACCAAGACGGTGCTGACGACCAGTTTCCAGTACCAGAATTCGCCGACAACGATGGGCATCCCCGTGCTGGGCGGCCACTTTGTGGGGCCGTATGACGCCTGGTACGGTTCTCCGAGCGGAAGGCTCAATTCCAAATCCCTGCTGGCGATGCTGGATTTCGAGCGCAAGCTGGAGAAGGTCTGGACAATCCGCATCGGCGGCGGCATGGGGTACAGCGATGTGGATTACAATGTCTGGGGCATTTCTTCTTCCGCCGGACGCGGAATGAGCACGGAGGATTATTACAACCAGATGATCGCTTCCGGAAAGGCCAAATACGAAGCCGCGTGGAGCGACGAGTGGAACATCAACTGGAACCTTTCTATTCCAACGCGCTGGCGGAGTTCAAGACCGGACAGGTGGAGCATGAAGCCCTGATGGGCGTTTCCTACACGGGGAGCAGCACCTATGGCGACGGTTCCAGCCTGGTGACGAACGCTACCGCGAACACGAACGGCTATTTCTCCCTGTACAATCCTCCGCCCTTTTTCCCCGCCGGGCGCGACTATTCCGGAGCTAATGCGACGGATACCGTGGTTCAGCGGGCGGGCGTCCTGCTGCAGGATGTCCTTAGCTACGGACAGTTGCGTTTCCTGGCCGGCGTGCGCGGGGACGCGCATTTCAGCCTGGACAACAATTACGCGTTTGCGTGGAGCCCCCGTTTCGGAATTACCCGCATGTTCGGTGAGCGCGTAGCTCTGTTCGCCAATGCGGCCCGTACTTCCGCCCCCAATTTCGGGTATCTGGATGAAAACGGGAAGGAACTGACCGATTCCTGGCGTACGGACCAGATGGAATTCGGCTTCCGGGTCAGCCCGGTGGACAAGGTGTGGTTCTCCGCTTCCTGGTTTGACATCATCCAGAATAACACTCCCGTAGCCATAGACGGATATACCAACCGGTACTATTCGGACGGCTCCAAGAGGGCGGAAGGCGTGGAACTTTCCCTGAACGGGGAAATCACCAAGAACTGGAGTTCCTACCTTTCCTACACCTACACCCGCACCAAGAACCGGACCTCCGGGGAAGTGTATCCCACCATCGCTCCGAATGCGCTGGCCCTCTGGCAGAAATACCGCATTGACGGCGGCCTGCTGAACGGCACGGTGCTGGGCCTGGGCTACCGTTGCAAGGATTCCTACTACGCCACGTTCCGCGGTGCAAAGATTGCGGATAATTATACCATACCTTCCTACAGCGTGTTTGACTTCACGGTGGAAATCCCCCCTGCCGGAAACCAAATGGCTGAAGGATGCCACCCTGAGGCTGGCCGTATACAACATTTTCGACAAGAAGTACGTGCAGTCCACCCGCCACGCCGTGCAGTGCACGGTGGGAGAGCCCCGCACGTTTGAAGTAGGCGTGAAGACTACCTTCTAACCATTCCTTCCAGCCATGAGTTCCCCCGTCATTTCCGTCACCCGCCTCAAGCGCAGCTTCAAGTCCGGTTCCGAGGACATAGCCGTGCTGAAAGACATCAGCCTTACCGTGAACCAGGGAGAGTTCGTCGCCGTCATGGGCGCGAGCGGCTCCGGAAAAAGCACCCTGCTGAACGTGCTGGGGGGGCTGCTCCCTCCGGATTCCGGCACGGTGACGGTGGATGGGCTGGACCTCGGCTCCATGTCTGATGCCGCCCTGACAGTGTACCGGCGCGACCGCGTGGGGTTCATCTTCCAGATGTTCAACTTGGTGGGAACCCTGAACGTGGAGGAAAACATCCTGCTGCCCTCCCTGGCGGGGGGCAAAAAAGTGGCCTCTTCCACTCTGGACGCCATGATTGAAAAAGTGGGGCTGTCCCACCGCCGGCACGCCATGCCGGATACGCTCAGCGGCGGGGAACAGCAGCGGGTGGCGATTGCCCGTGCGCTGGTTTCCGGCCCGGCGCTGGTGCTGGCGGATGAACCCACGGGCAATCTGGATTCTGAAAACACCCGGCTCATGGGGGACCTGTTCCGGGATTTGCACCGTATGCAGGGCTGCGCCTTCGTGCTGGTGACGCATGCGCCGGACGTAGCCATGTGGGCGGACCGCGTGATTGTGCTCAAGGACGGCCGCATCGTGGACGACAGGCCCACGGCGGAATTTGCCGGGCCTGTAGAATTGTCCTCCTTCTATGAACGCACGCTGAATGACGCCTTATGACGCTGCTGTTCAAACTGATTTGGCGGGACCTGCGCGCCAACCCCGGCCGGGTGGCGGTCAGCGTGTTCGCCATCCTCGTCTCCGTCAGCCTCATCGTCTGGATGATGGGTAGCTATGATACGCTGGTCAGGGAGTTCGATAACGACGCCGAGGCCTACATGGGAAGCTATGACCTTTGCCTGGTGCCGAAGGCTCCTCGCGGTCCGCTCCCTCCCGGGCAGTACCCGCGGTTCTCTGATCCGGAGCTGGCCTCCCGCCTGGCCGCCTCTCCCCTGGTTGAATCCGTAAACGCCGCGTGGCAGGTGCCCCGCCTGCAGATTGGCTGCGGGAATGAACGCGGCAGCTTTGACGAGCAGACGCGCGACCGCATGGGGATTCCCCCCCAGAGCCCCATCCTGGTGGGGAACCATGCCGTGGAATGCCCGTATGATCTGCAGGAGGGCGTCTGGCCTGACATGGCTTCCTCCACGGACATGGTGGGCGTGCTGGGCAGCGGAAGCGCCAAATACTTCCGCGCTGGTGTGGGAACCGTCATGAACGTGCGCGTGGGTACGCATGTGTATGATGTGAAAGTAGTGGGCATCGTCAAGCAGGCCAAGGCCACTCCCGGCGTCATCATGGGGCCGGGCGGCATGGCCGGACCCGCTTTTTCCTCCCTGTTTGTGCCCGTGAAGGTGTGTGAAAGGATTACCGGCCAGGCCTTTTCTCCCAATCTGATTTACGTTCAGCTCAAGGAAGGGGTGGACAAGAAGGAATTTGCGGACAGCTTCCGGGGGGAGCTGAAACGCTCCTCCGCCGTGGTGGCGGATACGGATTCCGTTATCCAGCGGCTTTCCAGCGACCGTTCCGTGCGCTCCCAGAAGGACAGTGCGGAAATGGCCGTGTGGCTGGTTCTCTTTTCCTGCGTCTTCATCATCTTCACGACTCTGAGCATCGGCGTCAGCGAACACACCCGCAGGCTGGCCCTGATGCGTGCGCTGGGCATGAGCCGCATGCAGATTGCCCTGCTGATTGTGGGGGAAGGCCTGTTCCTGTGCATTCCTGCCCTGCTGGGCGGCCTGGCCGCGGGATTCTGCCTAGTGTATCTTTTGGAGGAAGGGTCTTCTTCCATGCCCTCCCTGACCTGGACGACGGTGCTGGCTGCCGCGGCGTGTGCCGTGGGCGGCGCGCTGCTGGCCTCCATCATTCCCGCATGGCGCGCTTCCCGCCAGTCTCCGCTGGAAGCGGCCGTGCCCTCTTCCGGATTCATCGGGAAAGTGAGCCGCGTTCCCGTGTGGTCCGTGATCGCCGGGCTGGCGTGCGTGTGCCTCCAGCCTGCGGCCCTGCTTCTGCCGGGCCTGGAGGTGGAGACGCGCAAGTGGATCTTTTTCTGGCTGGGGTATCCCGGCCTGGTGGCCGGTGCGCTGTTCCTGGCTCCCGCCTTCGTGCGCGTGACGGAGTGGGCCGGATCATGGATCACGGGGCTGCTGCTGCGCGTGCCGCATTCTTTCCTGAAAGTGCAGCTCAGCCGCAACCTCAGCCGTTCCGTGGGAACCGCCGTATCCATGTCCGTGGGCCTGTCCCTCTTTGTAGGGGTGCAGACGTGGGGATATTCCATGCTGGTTCCCTTCTCTCCGGATACGTCCACGCCCGGAACGCTGGTTTCCTTCCTGCATACGGAGTTCAAGCCTGCGGACGTTCCGGAGCTGATGGCGCGGCCCAGCCTGAGGAATTCGCGAATGTATCCCATTTACGTGGATGAACCGGACATTGCCCCGGCGCAGATGAAGATCCCAGGTTTTTCCGGAATGCGCAACCGCTCCATCGTGCTGGCCGGCATTCCCGTGGCGGAGATGGCTCAGGGAAGCCATCCCCTGTTCAGGCCCGTGTTCGTTTCCGGCAACCCGCAGGAAGCCTATGCCATGCTGGAATCCACCCGTTCCCTGCTGATTCCGGACACCTTTGCCCGGACGGTGGGGCTGAAGGCCGGGGATGACCTGATGCTGGTGAATCCGGCCCAGCAGGAGCGCCGTTCCGGAAATGTTCCGGTGTCCGGCGTTCCCGGCAGGGGAACGGGTTCCGGCATGAAGGGGGAACCCTGGAAAGTGGCGGGAGTGGTCTCCTTCCCCGGCTGGCACTGGCTGACCAAGACCAGCGGCATGCGCGTGCGCCGCGGCGGCTTTGTGGCGGCCCTGGCGATTGCAGACGAACGCTGGCTCAAGGAGGAATACGGGCACCAGGGGTTCCAGTTCATCTGGGGGAATACCGCCCCCGGCGTGAGCAACGTGGAGCTTCAGGATGACCTGGGGGAATATGCCCTGGAGAACGTGAGCCGGAAGGAGAACGGCGCGGAAGGAGTGAAGCCTCTGGTGAAGGCGCTGACCCGGGAAAGCCTGGGGGGAAGCGTCACCAGCCGCGGGGACGACGTGATTTTTACCATGAGCAAGCTTCCCATCATCATGATGGTGATTGCCGTGCTGGCTGTGCTCAATACCGTGCTGGCCTCCGTCCAGTCCCGCCGCCGGGAATTCGGCCTGATGCGGGCGGTAGGCGTGCCGGGCGGCATGGTGATGCGCATGCTGTGGGCGGAAACGCTGATGATTTCCCCTGTGCGCCGTAGTCATGAGCCTGGCGCTGGGCGTGCTGGGAGCCTGGTGCTCCATCCAGATTCTGGAATACGGCTATCACTTCGGCATTGTCACCCCTCCCGTCACGATGCCCTGGGCCCATCTGGGGTATGCGGTGCTTCTGGTGCTGGCCCTTTCCACGCTGGCGTGCCTCCTGCCCGCGTGGCGCATGAAGCGCGCGTCCGTGACGGACTTGCTTTCCGTCCGGGAGGGGTGAGGGGGGCTTCTGGATTATATTTGTTGGGAAAAGTATTGATTGCTGAAAATTAAGCAAATAGGATCAGCTGCATACTTTAGGATGAAATATTTTTACCATGACCGGAACGGAGAACTGCATGGTCCTGCGGAGCTAGATTTTCTGGCCTGTGAAGTGAAATGGGGCGGTCTGCCTGATCATTTGATGATCCGTCCAGTGGATGGTGAAGAATGGGTTGCCCTGGCGGAGGTGGTGAAAAGGGAAACGGGGGGCCGTTTTTACCGGGACGTGACGTCCATTCCTCCGGAAGAGGCTGCCCGCCTGCCGTACTGGAAGCGTCTCCGGTATTATTACCGGCGCTCCTGGAGAATGGCATTCGTCTTTTCCGGACGCGCTTCCCGGCGGGAATGCTTGTCCGTTTTCCTGTCCATGACACTGGCGGATTGCCTGGGGCTGGTGGTTGTCCAGATTCTGCTGGGGCTTGCTCTTCCTCTCCTGATGCCGGGAGTAGACGTATTTTCCTGCTTGTCTTTCATCTCCCGGTTCTTGGGGCTGTTGCTGGTGTTGCTGATCGTCCTTCAATCTTTTGCCTTGTGCTGGAGAAGGCTCCATGACTTGTCCCTGGCGGGCTGGTGGTCGTTTGCTCTTCCTTTTGTCTTCCTGGCTGGCAGTTTGTCGGTGGAATGGTTCTTGGGGCATTTGTTCCGGTCTGATACTTGGGGCATGTTCGTGGAACATGCGGGAGGTGCTGGAGCAATGGCGGCAGGAGGAATGGCGGTGGCAGTTTTCGTGTTGTCAGGAACCTGGGTTGTTGCGCTGCTGGGCCTGTTTCCCGGTACGAAGAAGGAAAATCAATACGGTCATCCCCCGGAGGTATGACCGTTCCGTTTCCCGGACAGAGAAGAACCGGGGATTTTTCCCTTCGCCGGAAAGGGAGGATAATATCGACAAACCCCGTAATGCGTGTTTGACTGAAAGGGCTTTCCCGTGAATCTGTTTTCTTCCAGTCCCGGTCCTTTTTCTGAAAGGAAGTTCAGCTTGCCTGAATGGATGGCGGCAAGATGGAGATGGTTGTTTTCTTGGTCCGGCCGCATTTCGCGCGTCTCCTATTTATATGCGTGGCTGTTTTATGGCGTGTGCATGGGGACGCTGGTTTTTTCAGGATATTGGGCCGCGGTGAATGGGAGCATTCATCCGCGTTTTATGGTAACGGCTGAGCATGGAATAAACCTGGCGTGTTTGAGTGCGGCCATGCTTGTTCCATGCCTGGGACTTGTTTTTCGCAGGCTCCGTGATCTTGATCTGGGCCTCCTCTGGGCGGTTCCCGTTTACGCGGCTTCCTTGGGATGTGCGGAGACGGGCTTTTATCATGTGTACGGATGGGCGCGGGCTGCGGCGGGAGGGAATGCCTCCCTTTTAATTTGCGGCGCCATGTTTTTCTGCATGTTTCTGTTTTGTTCCCTGGCGCCGCTTGCGCTGGGATGTGTTCCCGCCAACAGCCGGTCCGGCATTTCCGGGCGAACCGGGGAAAGAACGGAAGGAAAGGAGTGATTGTGAAACGTTATTATTACCATACGCCGGATGGGGAATTGCATGGGCCGTCCGATTTTGATTTCCTGGTCAGGGAAGTCCGCTATGCCGGATTACCGCTGGGACTGATGGTCAGGGAGGAGCGTTCGGAAAACTGGATATGGATAGGAGACATTCCGGGAGCTCCGCCGGAATGGAAGTTGCTCAAGGAGCGGTATTCCGGAACCGGGGAATGGATGAAAGTGGGCAAAATATGGAAATGCGGCAGAAGAAGTCGTTTTAAGTGGTTTTTTTCCCTGCTGGTGATGCAGTCCTGTTCCTCGCGCCGGGAGGCGGCTGTTACCTACGGCGCACTTCTGGCGTCTGCTCCTCTCGTCTGGATAGTTTGTTTTTGTGGAGCCTGCGATGTTTTTGAACCTCTTCCTTTTGGGATGCTTTTTGCTCTTCTGTCGGGGTTGTTGCTGTTGTTTTTCTTCTTGTTTTGCTTCATTGCGCTGGGCGTCAGACGTTTTCATGATGCCGGGCTGGATGGGGGCTGGTTGGCGATCATCTGGCCGGTATGGATAGCAGTCCTGATTTGTTCTTTTAAGGGAAAGTTTCTGGCAATGTCCTTTTGCTGGGATCTTGTAGGGGGAATATTTACGGGCATAGCTGTCTTGACTGCTCCCGTCCTGTTCAGTCTTTTGCTGCCGGAGCAAAAGCGCAAAAACATCTATGGAGAGCCTTCCTGGAATAGAAAATAAGCGCATGAAAAAGAAAATAGAAATCGCTTCCTGGCCGCGAAGGTTCCATTACGAGTATTTCCAGACGTTTGAATGTCCCATGTTTTCCATCACGTCTCCCGTGCGGGTGGATGCCTTGTACCGTTATGCGAAACAGGAGGGGATTTCCTTTTTCGCCCTGTGCCTGTTTGTGCTGTTGAAGGCGGTGAATAAGATTCCCCAACTGCGCCAGAGGGTGGAGGAAGGGGAGGTGTGGGAGTATGAATCCGTGGACGCCCTGGTTCCGGTGCTGGCGGCGGATGGGGAATTCACCCAGATTTTAGTAGAGTACCGGGCGGAGCTGGCTGATTTTCTGGAGCATGCCGTTCCGCTCATTCAGGCGGCCAAGCAGGCTCCGGCCCGGGCTAATCCCTGCCATCGGACGGATATTGCCGTGTTCAGCTGCCTGCCGTGGATTCCGTTTACGCAGGTGGCCAGCGCCTACAGGGTGTTCCGGGGGCAGTACCTTCCCCTCATCCATTGGGGGAAGATGGAGGCGGACGTTTCCGGCAGGCTGATGATGCCCGTGGCCATTCAGGCGAACCATGTGCTGGTGGACGGGGTTCATGTTGGTAATTTTTATAAAAATATTGATTGTTTTTGTTGCGGGTTTTAGGCTGGGACGCATGGCTTCCCTGTTGCCCCTTCCGGCGATTACCGGTCTCTGCTTTCCTACAGAAAGGCGGAGCAGATTTATGATCTGACCTATTATTTTTGTAAGGCGTACTTGTCTTCTCGCGACAGGACGGTTGATCAGATGGTTCAGGCTGCCCGTTCCGGAAAGCAGAATATTGCGGAGGGAAAGGAGGCGGGGCTGGTCTCCATGGAAACGGAAATCAAGCTGATGAATGTAGCCAGAGCCAGTCTGGATGAATTACTGAGTGATTATGAAGACTTTTTGAGAGTGAGAGGCTTTCCCGTGTGGGAAAAGGATTCACGAGAGTCCCTTTTTGTCAGAAAGAAGGGTGCGGATAAATGTCTGGCCCGGGATTATTTTTTGGAACTGGCCCGGACAAGGGCGCCGGAGGTGGTGGCCAATATGGCCATTTGCCTGATTTTCCAGGCCAAGTATTTATTAATGCGGCAGCTCAGGTTTTTGGAGGGGAAGTTTCTTAGAGAAGGGGGGATGAGGGAAAGAATGAGCCGGATGAGAAGGGAGAGGGGTGAGAGGGGTGAGAGGGGTGAGAGGGGTGAGAGGGGTGAGAGGGGTGAGAGGGGTGAGAGGGGTGAGAGGGGTGAGAGGGGTGATGATGGGAATTCCCTATAATCCCTAAAGTTTCCTGTGAGCCCCATAGGCCCTATTCTTCTCCCAAGGTTTTACTGATTCCCGGCCAGGCATCCCGGACAGTTCTGGACTGAGTGCCCCGGAGATATTTCCACCAGCTCCGGCTCCCGGTCCGTCAGGCAGAGTTCCGGGTTCCCGAGGGTATTTCTGGGGCGGAAGCTGCATCCGCAAGGCTCCTGCATCATGTTGGGAGGCAGTCCGGGAATGGTGTAGAGGGGGGAGCCTTTCGCATGGAGCCCGGGAATGGATTTCATCAGGGCCCTGGTGTAGGCGTGCCGGGGATGTTCCAAAAGCTCCCGCGCCGGGGCGCTTTCAACAATGCGGCCTGCGTACATGACGTTGATGCGGTCCGCATATTGGCGCACCACGCCGAGGTCATGCGTGATGAGGATGACGGAGGTGCCCATGTCCTGCTGAAGTTTTCTGATGAGGTCAAGCACCTGCTTCTGCACGGTGACGTCAAGGGCAGTAGTGGGCTCGTCTGCAATGAGGATTTCCGGCTTGGTGATGAGGGCCATGGCGATCATGACGCGCTGGCGCATGCCTCCGGAGAATTGATGGGGATAGGCGTCCATGCGCTGTTCCGCGTCCGGTATGCCTACCAGGGCAAGCTGTTCCAGCGCGCGGTCGCGCGCCTCTTTTTTGCCGGCTCCCTCATGAATGACGAGGGGTTCCGCCACCTGCTCCCCGATGGTCAGGTACGGGTTGAGGGAGGTCATGGGATCTTGGAAGATCATGGAGATGCGCTTGCCGCGGATGGAACGGAGTTCCTTTTCCGGACAATGAAGCAGGTCCGTGCCGTCCAGCATGGCGGAACCGCTTTCAATGCGGCCCGGAGGCATCGGGATGAGCCCCATCATGGAGTAGCAGGTGACGGATTTTCCGGATCCGGATTCCCCCACGATGCCGAGCGTTTCCCCCGGCGCCACGTCAAAGGACACGTTTCTCACCGCCCGGACGATGCCGGCCCTGGTGTGGAAGGAGGCGCTGAGGTTCCTGACGGAGAGCATGCGGAGAAGGCGGGATTGTCAGTCATTGCGCACGCGCGAGCGGGCGGAGAAGATGACCGGGATGCCGGGAGCGGGGTAGGCTTCCCTGATTTTGTTGCGCAGGTACTGGGAGTAGCTGTCCGTGAGCAGGTTCTTGTCATTGACGAAGAGGACGTAGCGCGGGACGGGAATGGTGTTGTACTTGGGGTCCACCGCCGTGGTGACGTAGTAGATTTTCAGTCTTCTGGTGGAGCCGCTGGCGGTGCCGGGAGGGTTCATCTGCTGGGCAAGCTGGATGAGGCGGTTGAGCTGTCCGGTGGTGGGCAGGTTACGGGATTCCCGGCGGATGCGCGTGATGACCTTGAAGATGATTTCCACGCCCTCCGCTTTTTTTGCGGAGGTGGCGATGAAGGGCGCATAGTTGATGAAGAAGAGTTCCCTGCGCACCTGTTCCTCCACTTCCGCCATGCGGTCCTTGCGCGGGGCATTCGGGTGGAAGAGGTCGAATTTGTTCACGATGATGATGCAGGGTTTCCCTTCCTCCGCAATGATGCCGGCGATACGGCGGTCCTGCTGCGTGATGCCTGCCGCAATGTCAATGACCAGCAGGCAGATGTCCGCCCGGCGGATGGCTTTTTCACTGCGCATGGCGGAGAAGACTTCCACGGAGGTGTCCCGCCGGGAGCGCGGGCGCATGCCGGCGGTGTCGATCAGCACGTAGGGGCCGGCCGTCGCAGGTAGGGGACGTCAATGGCGTCGCGGGTGGTGCCCGCCACGTCGGAAACGATGGTGCGCTTGTCCCGGAGGATGGCGTTGACCAGGGAGGATTTGCCCGCGTTGGGGCGTCCAACGACGGCCACCTTGATGGGGGGGGCGGCGTCCTCCCCGTCTTCCGGTTCTTCCTCCAGTTCTTCTTTCAGCGGGGCGCCCTCCTGTTTGAGGAAGTCGTCCAGCCGGGAGGCGAGTTCGGAGAAGCCCCTGCCGTGGGCGGCGGAGAGAAAGATATGGTCGTCAAAGCCCAGTCCGGCGAATTCGCCCAGGTTCAGGTCCTGCTTTTCATGGTCCGCCTTGTTGAGCAGGAGGATGACGGGAACGTCCGACTTGCGGAGGTGGTCTGCAATGCTCTGGTCGATGGGGGTGAGGTGGTCCCGGCAGTCCAGCACGAAGAGGATGAGGTCCGCCGTTTTCATGGCTATGTCCGCCTCTGCCGCCACCTGTTCCGCAAAGCCGTCGGTCAGGCGCGCGCCGATGCCGCCCGTGTCCATGATTTTACAGGCGCGGTCCGTAATCTTGCAGGGGGCGGAGAGCCGGTCGCGAGTGACGCCGGGTTCATCATGCACGATGGCGATGCGCCTTCCGGCCATTCTGTTGAAGATGGCGGATTTCCCGACATTGGGCCTGCCTACGATGGCGATGGTGGGGACGTGCTGCATGCGCGCCATGTTACCCGAAGGGCCGGAGCTGTGAAAGCTAATTCCGCGCCAACGGCGGGCGCTTCCGCCGGGGGCTTATCCCTTGTGCCTGGCCTGATTGTGAAGGTACAGCGCCACGGCGATCGTGATGACGTTGGGAAGCCATAGCAGGATGTAGGGGAGCATCGTGTCGCTTTTCCGGGACAGGTCCGCAAAGATCAGGGCCACAAAGTAGAGGGAGGCGATCAGGATGCCCAGGGCAAATCCCGTGGAGGTGTCTTTTTCTGCGGGTGTTGATGGCCAGGGGCACGCCAATGAGGGCAAAGACGATGCAGGCCAGGGAGAAGGAGGCGCGCCTGGGCAGTTCCGTGGCGAATTCCGTGGTCTGTTTTTTATCCAGATAGCCGGGCGTGTTCAGGGCTTCCCTGATTTCCCGGTTGGTGAAGCGGTTGGCCTTGATGCGCCGGGAGCGGGATTTGTCCAGGTTGATGCTCAGGGGCATTTCATCCATGGTCACGCTTTGGGAGATGGAGTCCTTTTCCTGCGTGGTGATGAGCGGATTGATGAGGTGCAGGTAAAGGGTTTTTTTCTCGGGAGAGAAGTCCATGGTCACGCGTTCCGAGTGCATGGCCACGGCGGGGGATTTGTCGTCCGCCTTCTGATAGATGTGCATGCCGTGGATGACGTCGTCCACGCGCTTGTCAATGTAGATTTCCAGATTATCGAATTTGGTGATGGCCTGTCCTTCATTGAGAAGCCCCTTCGGGTTGATGGAGGCGGCCTTGATGAGCAGTTCGGAAATGGATTGCTTGGCGCGGGGCGCGATGTCTATGTTGATCCAGTAGCAGATGCCGGAGAGGGCGATGCCGATGGCGATGGCGGGGGCGCTCAGACGCCACAGGCTCATGCCGGACATGCGCATGGAGGTGAGTTCGTTGTCCGAGGCCAGGCGTCCGTATACCAGTAGCACGGCCGTCAGGAATCCCCATGGAATGGAGAACATCAGCGAGAAGGGTATTACCTGGAAGATGAATTCCAGAACGATGCTGATGGGCGCCTTGTTTTCCACCAGAAGGGGGCGCAGTTCCTTGAACAGGTTGCCCAGGAGCAGCAGGGCGCTCAGGGCCATCACCCCCAGGGCCGTAACACCCAGCAGCTGGCGGGCAATGTATCTGTCAAAGATCTTCATGCAGTAAAACCGTGCCGGAGATTTTGCCCGAAGGCCGCGGACAAGTCAATCACGCGCACGGAACAATCCGTATCCTTCCCCGGAGGGAAGGAGGAGTTGGATGGGAGGATGAAAGTCCGTGCGGCTGGTGAAAAAGGATGCGGCATGTTGTTCAGTTTTCTTTTTGTTCTAGGCTGCCGAGCAGTTTTTCCCGTTGCGGGGGAAGCTTGCCGAAGTGGGATTTCAGAATGACGTGCGCCGGAATGCCGGGATGCGCGATGCCGTGCAGCCGCGCGAGTTCCTGTTCAAAGTGCAGGACGGCGCGGAGGGTGGGGTCGTTGTTTTCCAGATAGGCGTATGCCCGTTGCAGGAGGTCGTAGAATTCCGGGATGGGCGTGTCCGGCTCCAGCATTTGGAGAAACAGGCGCGCGAAGTAGCCTGCCGCGCTGAGCCGGAGGTAGCTTTTCCGGAGGGGCAGGCGGGGGAGAGCAGGTCTGCGGAAGTCAGGGAGTGCAGGTCTCCCGTTTTTGCCTGCGTCCACTGCATGCGGCACTGGTAGAAGAGGTCCAGGCGCCCGGCAAAGGGGCTGTTGGGCTTTCTGGCGCTTTTGGCCGCCGTTCTGATGATGCCTTCCTCCGTGCACCAGACGACAATCAGGCCGTTCTCTCCCAGGGGATAGAGCTTCAGGACCGTCGCTTCCGCATTCATCAGCGGCGTTTTTCCAGCCCTGTTTTAGCCGGTTGTTCCGTTGGGACGGTCTGCCCGTAGGGGGAGGGCAGGATGCCGGCTTCCGTCATGGCGTCCGTAAAGGCCTGGATGGCGCTGGTGCCTCCGTGGATGCGGATGGCGGAAAGGAGCTGTTCCTGGGCGGCGTCCTTGTCTCCTCCCATGAATTTGATGATGGCCTGGGTACAGTAGTAGTACGGCGTGTCGTCCATCGGGCCGTACAGGTTTTCCAGTTCCTTGGCCAGGGGCCGGTTGTCCAGCTTGCGGGCGCAAATATAGCGCTTGAACTGCAGCAGGGGCGTCATGCCGGGATTGTCCTTCAAGGGAGCCAGACGCCCCGTGAAGGCTTTCAGCGCCCTGGCATAGTCATGATTGACGTAGTGCGCTTCCGCCAGGTTGAACTGAATGGTGAGGTTGGAGGGATCCAGCTTCTGGGCCTTTTCAAAGTTTTCCAGGGCCTTTTCAATGTTGCGGATTTCAATGTAGCATGCGCCGCGGAGATTGTATAAGCCCGGGTTTCCTGCATAAAGCTTTTCCAGCTCCGTCAGGGAGAAGAGGCATTCCATGGTTCTCTTCTGCGCAAAGAGCTGTTCCGCCTTGCGGAATTGGTCAATGTAGCTTTTTCTGGTTGCTTCCGGCAGGCTGTTGAATTCCTGAATCCACGCCGGGGACGGAGGTTCCGGCGGTGTTTGCTGCGCGGAGGCGGGGAGAAGGGCAAGCGTCAGGGCTGCCAGTAGGAAGGTGCATGCTTTCATGGATGGGTCAGGAATTCAGGTGGGGAATGATTTTTTGTAGCGCGGCTTCCGCCGTGAGTCCATATTTTTTTCTGAGGATGGGTTCCGAACCGTGTTCGATGAACTGGTCCGGCCATGCGATGGCTTCCACGGGCGTGGTGACGCCTCCGGCTTCCAGGGATTCAAGCACGGCGGAGTTGAAGCCGCCGCTGATGGAATGGTCTTCAAAGGTGCAGACCACCCGGCTGGAGGCCGCATGCCGGCGGATGCATTCGTCATCCAAAGGCTTGATGAAGCGGGCGTTGATGAGGGTGACCGTGTGGCCCTGCTCTTCCAGCAGCACTGCCGTCTCCCGGGCGATGCCGATCATGGTGCCCAGGGAAACGAGGGTCACGTCCTTCCCCGTCTGGAGCACTTCCGCCTTGCCGATGGGGGAGGATTTCCGGCGTGGAGGGAAGGGGGGGACCCGGCGCCGCAGCCCCGGGGATAGCGGATGACGGTGGGGCCGTTCTGGTAATGGTTCATGGTCCGGAGCATGTGGACGAATTCCCGCTTCATCCTTGGGTTGCATGAAGACGATGTTCGGGATGCTGCGGATCATGGCGATGTCAAACAGGCCGTGATGCGTGGGGCCGTCGTCCGGGGAGGGCCCGGCGCGGTCCATGCAGAAGCGCACGGGCAGCTGTTGGAGCGCGGCGTCATGCTGGATCATGTCAATGCAGCGTTGCATGAAGGTGGAGTAAATGGCGATGTAGGGCTTCATGCCTTCCGCCGCCAGCCCGCACGCAAAGAGGGCTCCGTGTTCTTCCTCAATGCCTACGTCAAAGTAGCGCTTGGGGAAGGCTTCCTTGAACAGGTCCAGCTTGGTGCCGCTGGCCATGGCGGCCGTGATGGCCGTGACGGATTCGTCCTCGTGCGCCATTTCCACCAGCGTGGAACCGAAGATGTGGGAGAAGGTGGGGGTGGCGGTTGCCTGCGTTTCGCCGTCCCGCACGCAGTAGGAGCCCAGGCCGTGGGGCCCGGTGGGGTTGTCCAGTGCAGGCTGGTAGCCTTTTCCCTTCTGGGTGACCACGTGCAGGATAACGGGTTCGTTGAGGTCCTTGATGTAGGAAAGGGTGCGGATGAGGGTGGGGATGTCGTGCCCGTCCAGGGGGCCGAAGTAGCGCAAGCCGAATTTATTGAAGAGCAGGGAGGGAAAGATGAGGTTCTTGGTGGTGCCTTCCAGCTTGAAGGCGAAGTCCCTGGCCTGCGTGCCCCCCAGCTTTTCAATGAAGGAGGCCGTCTTGTCCCTCAGCCAGGAGAAGGTTTCCGAGGTTTGCAGGGAGTTGAAGTATTTTGCCAGCGCGCCCACGTTTTTATCAATGGCCCATTCATTGTCGTTCAGAATGGTGATGTAGCGCTTGGTGGTCTGGCTGATGTTGTTCAGCGCCTCCAGGGTGGTGCCGCAGGTGAACGCCGCATCCCCGGCCACGGCTACCACATGGTAGTCCTCCCCTTTCAGGTCCCTGGCCGCGCACATGCCCAGGGCGGCGGAAAGCGCCGTGCCCGCGTGGCCTGCGCCGTAGGCGTCATGGGGGGATTCCGACATTTTGGCAAAGCCGGAGAGTCCTTCATGCTGGCGGATGGTGTGAATCAGCGGGGCGCGCCCCGTGAGCATTTTATGGACGTAGGCCTGGTGGGAAACGTCAAAGATGATTTTGTCCCGTGGTGTTTCAAAGACGCGGTGAAGGGCAATGCTCAGTTCCACCACGCCCAGGTTGGGGCCTAGATGGCCGCCGGTGAGGGAAAGGGAGTGGATGAGGGTGTTCCGGATTTCTTCCGCGAGCCGGGGCAGTTCCGACTCAGGGATTTTCATCAGGTCTGCATGGCTGCGGATGCTTGCCAGCAGCTCCGGAAGTTCAGGTGAGGGAGAATTCATTGCTGTCTGGTTCATCGGGGTCCGTTCCATCCTGGACGGTCTCCGGGTTGCTGAGGGTTTGGATGCGCAGTTCCGCATCATGAAGGATGCCGCGGCAGTGGCGGATGAGCTTGTTGCCTTCTTCCACCAGGGCTATCATGTCTTCCAGTTCGGTGACGGGGGCTTCCGTCAAACGTATGATTTCTTCCAGGCGGGCTACGGATTCTTCAAATCCGGGAGCGTTTTTCCGTTGTTTGGCCATATGGGGAATTAAGGTTGAGGGGTGGAAGCGGTTTCCTGAAGGTCTTTGTAAAGAATCATGTCCGCTCCCTGGATGAATTGGCGGGAGTCCGGCGTCCCAAAGCGTTGCGACAAGGGGTAGAGCGCACGGCTGTGGTCAAAGAGGTATACGGGATTCCTGTCCTTCGTCTGAAGCAGGACGGTGCCTTCCAGAACGAGGGGGGTGAATTCCCCGTAGGAGGCGGCAATGGTGCGGAGGTCCGCATTGAGCGTGGATGAGGGAGTCACCAGGATGCTGCCCACCTTCCCGCCGTGGAATTTCAGAATGCGTTCCAGCACCATGAATTGCTCCACCATTTTGGGGAGTCCGATGGCTTTCCTGTCTGCGTACCAGCCGACGGCGGACGGCTGGTCCGTGAGGATGAAATCCTTTTCCGACGTCTGGGCGCGAAGGTCCCGGTTGAGGCCCGGGGGGAAATAAGGGGGCCATGCCGGAATGCCGCGGCTGGCCGTCAGGATGCCCACCCGCACCATCTGGGGAAGGCTGAGCAGAAGGGGGAGGGAAGTGATGAGCAGGGCGAGCAGCAGGACGCCGCCCCGCAGGATGGGGACTACCTCCTTGTTGGAGTGCCGTGCGATCAGGTTGAGGACGAAGGCCGTGCCGTAGGCCGTGAAGAAGGGGGCGAAGAGGATTTGAATCTGTCCCAGGGAAATACCGGATTTGTTGGAGGTGTAAAGGGCCATGCCGATGACGGCGGGCACCCACATGGCGAAGACGCCCCATTTGGCCTGGTTGACTTCCGGCCTTCTGAATTTGTGCAGGAGGGCCAGCAGGAACACCATGGCCAGGGGAAGGTTCCCGAGGTTTTCGTAAAGGAGGTCGCCCTGCGTCAGGATGTTGTTGACGATGGAGGTGACGGCTTTCTGGGCGGCGATGGGAATGTCCCCGGCGGCCAGGGAGTTCATCGCGATTTCTTCATTGCCGGTCAGCCCCGTGAAGATGGTGTAATAGGCCGTTCCGAAGAAGCCTCCGCTGAGGGAGCGGTTGATGTAAACGGGGTAGGCCAGGAGGAGGAACAGGATCACAAGTCCCGGAATGCAGTACAGGCCGTGAGGCTTGAAGCGGATGCCCACGAAAATCAGAAAGCCGGCCATGGGCCACAGGCCGATCCAGCCGGTGAGGCAGACGCATGAAAAACAGATGGAGCTGTAAATGAGCGGCATCAGGAATTTACGCTTCTCCTCCCTGTTTTGCAGGGCCGTGGACAGGAAATGGATGCCCCAGGCAAAGAGGAAGAGCATCATCATCTGCGGGAGGCCGCTGGTGGCGTATTGCAGGAAGAGGTTGCTGAGAATCATCGTCAGGCAGGTGAAGCTGGCGATGGTGACATCAAACATTTGGTGGAGGATGTAATAGCAGCTCAGGACAGCCAGGATGAAGAACATGCAGGAAATGCCCGCCACGATGCGGTCCGGCAGGTAGATCATGGAGCTGCCCGTCATGCTCCACAGGTCAAACTTGTGGACGCCGGCCACCTTGAAGACGGCGGCTTCCACCAGGATGTTCAGAGGGGCGTTGCGTGTGTCCCGGAGGGCGTAGGGATTGAATTTTTCCGGATTGACGAGGGATTCCCCCTGTCCCGCCAGAATGGTTTCCTGTTCGCGGATCTGGGCGTCGGAAAGAAAGGGGTTGAGGCCGGCGCGGGTGCTCCCGGAGACCATCTGGATGGGTCTCAGCCAGTTGGTGGCCATTCCCTGTCCCCTGGCCACGTTCCGGGCGATTTGGGCCTGGTCCATGGCGGCGCTGGCGTTCAGGCCGTTAAAATTGAAAAAGTACTGCACACCCGTAATCGCCAGCAGCAGGATGAGGATGATGATAAACGGTGTGCGGGATGCCGTGGTGGGCGCATTCATGAAGGTTGAATATCTTGTAATTTGCGTTGAAGGGTGCGGCGGCTGATGCCCAGAAGGTGGGCTGCCGCCGTTCTGTTGCCGTTTGACCGGGCCAGCGCTTGTTGGATGGCATTCCGCTCCAGCAAGGATAAATTCAAAACCCCTGCCGGGACAAGCCCATTCTGTGTGCTGGGGGCATTGTCCTCCAATTGTTCCTGCGCCATGCTCCCCGGGGCGGCCGGCTGCTGCGGCGCGTGCAGCCGGGGTGGGAGATGGGAGAGTTCTATGCTGGCGGAGTTGCTCATGACGACGCCGTGCTCCATGGCTGTGCGCAGCTCCCGCACGTTTCCGGGCCAGGAGTAGTTCCGTACGGCGTCAAGGGCGTCCCGGGAAAGGGGTTTGAATTCCTTGTTGTTCTCCCTGGCGAATTCTTTCAGGAAGGCGGTGGCGAGCAGGGGCACGTCCTCTCGCCGGTCCCGGAGGGGGGGCATCTGGATGTGGACCACGTTGAGGCGGAAATAGAGGTCTTCCCGGAATTTGCCCTCCTGGACGAGTTTCTTCAGTGATTTGTTGGTGGCGGCAATAATGCGCACATTCACCGGAATGGGCGTGTTGGAGCCTACGCGTTCAATGGTCCGTTCGGACAGCACCCTCAGCAGGCGGACCTGCGTTCCGGCGTCTATTTCCCCGATTTCATCCAGGAAGATGGTGCCGCCGTCCGCCTGTTCAAAGCGGCCGATGCGGCGCTGCCCGGCTCCGGTGAAGGAGCCTTTTTCATGGCCGAACAGCTCGCTTTCCAATAACTGGGGGGAAAGGGCCGCGCAGTTGACGGCCACGAATTTATTCTCCGGCCTGCCGGAAAGGGAATGGATGGCCTGGGCCACCAGTTCCTTCCCGGTTCCGCTTTCCCCTTCAATCAGCACCGTCGTCTTGCTGGGCGCCACCTGGCGGATGATGGAGAACACGTGTTCCATGGCGGCGGACCGTCCGAGCAGTTTTTGCAGGCCGGAGTCCGCCTGGATGCGGGTGGTGAGCTCCTGGTTGGCCGTCTCCAGGTTCCGGGTATGGAGCGCCCTTTTGAGCACCAGCTCCACGGCATCCAGGTTCAGGGGCTTTGTGACGAAGTCGTACGCGCCCTGTTTCATGGCTTCCACGGCGGCGTCCACGGATCCGTAGGCGGTCATCATGATGCTCTGGGGGGGATGGGGCAGAGAAGCCGCGGCTTTCAGCACGTCCATGCCGCTTTCCCCGCCCAGCCGCAGGTCCGTCAGGACCAGGTCCGGGGATTCCTCCCGCAGGAGAGTGACGGCCTGGGAAAGATTGGCGGCAGTGTACACTTCGTAATCGTCCTGAAAGCCCATGCGCAGGGCGTCGCGCGTGGGTTTTTCATCATCTACGATCAGCAGAACGGGCATCTTCATGACGGGATGTAGGAGGGCAGGAGCCTGATGGTGCGTGCCACGCGCGGCAGGAAGACCGTGATGGTGGTTCCCTGCCCCGGCTGGCTGGACAGGGTGATGGAGCCGCCGTGTTCCTTCACGATGCGGCGCACGATGAGCAGGCCCAGGCCGGAGCCGGTGGATTTGGTGGTCAGGAAAGGTTCGTAAATGCTGCCCATGACTTCCGGGGAAATGCCGCAGCCGGTATCCGCCACGGTGACGAACACGCTGTCATCCGTATAACCGCTTTTAACCAGAATGGTGCCTCCCTCCGGCGGGATGGACTGGTAGGCGTTTTTGATCAGGTTGTAGAAGACCTGCTTGATCTGGACGGGGTCCAGGCTGAGGATGGGGAGGCTGGGCTGGAGGTCCGTGTTGATCTGGATGCCGCGCTGGCGGATTTCCGGCTCCAGCAGTTTCAGGACCTCCATGATGATGGTTTCAATGTTGTGGGGTTCCCGGATGGGCTTGGTGGGGCGGATGGCCTGGAGGAATTGTTTCAGAATGACGTCCAGCCGCGTGGTTTCGCTCTCTGCCGTTTTCAGCAGTTCTTCCATGTCCGTCCGGTACTCCGCGGGCAGTTGTTTTGCCTTCCGGGCCAGGAGCTGGAGATGAAGGCCGATGGAGTTGAGGGGGTTGCCTATTTCATGGGCCACCCCCGCGGCCAGCAGCGTGAGGGCGTTCAGGCGTTCCGCCTCGATGTTCTCCGCGTTTTTCTTCTGCCGGGGCGTTTCATCCCGTATCAGGATCAGATGGCCCTGGCTCCTGCCGCCGATGGGGGAGATGAAAATGTTCAGGAATTTGTGCTCCGGATAAAAAATCTCCACGTCCCGGGAAACGGCGGTCCGGCTCTGCTGGATGGTGTCCCAGGTGCAGTCCCTGCCCAGGAAGATGCAGAAGTCTTCCGGCGTGATCTGGCCGCGTTCCTTGTCAAGGAGCTTGAGGGCGGCCTGGTTGACAAACAGGATTTTTCCCTTGCTGTCCAGCAGGATCAGGCCTTCCTGGATGGCTTCAAACACCTGCTGGAAAAAACCCTGCTGTTCCGCCAGCTTTACAAAGAAACGCTGGAGGTCCTCTTCCTTGATATGGTCAATGCGGCCGATCAGCTTATCGATGGTGTCTTTCTTCATGGCGGCGTTTCCGTCCGGGCTCGCCCCTATATATAAAGAGAGGGATGTCACAAATCAAGCTGATGTGACATATTGTCACGCATTTGCGGCTGGACATGCTTCCGGGAAAGGAGGCAGGATGAAGGCATGCCTGAAGAACTTCCCTGCATCCCCTTTGTCAGAACACGCCAGGTAGCCTTTCACGATACGGACGCCTCCGGCGTGGCTCATTTCACCCGGCTGCTGTGCCTGGTAGAGGAGGTGGAGCACGAGTACCTGCGTTCCCAGGGGCTGGAGGTTCTTTCCCCCGATTGCGGCTGGCCCCGCGTGCATGTGGAGGTGGATTACGCCAGTTCCGCCGGTCTGGGCGACTGGTTGAGCATTGAATTGAGCCTGGGAGCGGTGGGAACCAGTTCGCTGGAATGGAAGTTTGCGGTGTTCCATTCGGAGCATCCGGTCATGAGTGGAAGGTATGTAGTTGTCCGCGTGGGGAAGGGGGGGAAACCGCAGGCTATTTCAGAGTCGGAGAAGGAATGCCTGATTTCAGGCTTTTCAAAAGGAGGGGATGCCTGTAAATAAGGCCCATGTCTTCTAAAAAGCCTGTCGTTCTTGTCATTCGCGACGGCTGGGGCCGCAATCCGTTGGGGCCTGATGTCGCGAAAGAGTACGGTGACGCCACTGTTCTGGCTGATACCCCCTTTACTGATTACCTCCTGGCCAACTATCCCCACAGCCTGCTGGGCGCTTCCGGGGAGGACGTGGGCCTTCCGGACGGGCAGATGGGCAACTCCGAAGTGGGGCACCTGAACCTGGGCGCTGGCCGCGTGGTTTTCCAGGATCTTTGCCGGGTGGACAACGCCATCAAGGACGGCTCCATGGGTGAAAATTCCCGTGCTGAAGACCGCTTTTTCCCAGGCCGCCGGCTCCCGCCTGCACCTGCTCGGCCTGGTGAGCGACGGCGGCGTGCACAGCCATATCAACCATTTGGTAGGCATCGTCAAATACGCCTATGAAGCGGGCGTGCGCGACATCTGCATCCATGCCATCACGGACGGCCGTGACTGTTCCCCCACCAGCGGGGCCGGATTCATGCGCCAACTGGAAGAAGCCATCAAGCCTTACGGCGCGAAAATCGCCACGGTTATCGGCCGCTTCTATGCGATGGACCGCGACAAGCGCTGGGACCGCAACAAGCTGGCATGGGACGCCATCGTGCTGGGCCGCGGCGAACAGTGCACCTGTTCCCCCTCCGAATATGTGGAACAGTGCTACGCCAAGGGCGAGACGGATGAATTCCTGAAGCCCGGCATTTTTGCCTACGGCAACGAACAGCGCGTGCGCGATAATGACGTGGTGTTTTTTTCAACTTCCGTGCGGACCGCGCCCGCCAGATGAGCGATGCCTTCCTGTATCCCGGGTTTGACGGCTTTGACCGTGAAGTGACGCCCAGGGTTCATTATGTGACGCTGACGGAGTACGATGCCAAATATCCCTCCCCCATCGTTTTTGAACAGGAGCAGCTGGACAACATTTTCGGACAGATTGTGTCAGAAGCCGGGAAGACTCAGCTCCGCATTGCGGAAACGGAAAAATACGCCCACGTCACTTTCTTCTTTAACGGAGGCGTGGAAACGCAGTTCCCCGGCGAGGACCGCATTCTGGTTCCCTCCCCCCGTGAAGTGGCCACTTATGACCTCAAGCCCCAGATGAGCGCGGAGGAAGTGGCGGACAAGTTTGTGGACGCCGTGGACAAGTACGACGTGGTGATCATGAATTTTGCCAACGGGGACATGGTGGGCCATACCGGATTTGTGGAAGCCGGAGTCGCCGCCTGCGAAGCGGTGGACAGCGCCCTGGAAAAGTGCGTGAAGAAGGTGCTGGCCCTGGGCGGCAAGCTGCTCATCACCGCGGACCATGGCAATGCCGAACACATGCGCAATGAGGACGGCTCCCCGAACACGGCCCATACCACCAATCTTGTGGACCTCATTTATGTGGCGGACGACAAGGACCAGGTCAACCTCTCCAACGGCATTCTGGCGGACGTGGCCCCCACCCTGCTGAACCTGATGGGGCTGAAACAGCCTGCCGAAATGTCCGGGCATTCCCTGGTGACGCCGAAAAAATAACGGTTCCCGCAGTTGATCTTTGGAATCCGTTTCCAGCTTGCGTGGCTGGAAACGGATTTTTTTGTCTCCGTGTTGCCCTGACGGAAAAACGCCGGAAAAGGATGCGGATAAGCAATCCGTTACAGACTGGAGACGGGGAAGCATTCCCCTGTCCACGGGGAGCGGAGCAGTCCTTTGTGGAACTGGAATGCAAACGTCCGCCAGGATGTACCGGCTTTAGGGAAGAGGGTTCGCTAACGTTCCCTTTCAAATTGAGATGCCGGAGAGGCTTGCGCCGCATCCCGTCCGGGCACGCAGTTCCGAAGGTTTTCCCTTTCCATGCAAACGGCTTCCGATAGGCAAGGGGGAGTCATCGCAAGTTTTTCTCCCTTGGAAATACCGCTTGACCACGGATTGCTTATCCGTTGGCTTCCGGATATGCTGCCTGTCAGGAATTATGGATTGGATCTGCTGAGAATTTTGTTGTGCCTGACGGTTGTCTTTTTCCATTACAGCGGGGGATGGAATTGCGGAGGGAGCGTGGCTGTGGATGGCTTTTTTGTCTTGAGCGGTTTTCTGGCCGTTCGATCCGCCGGAGGTTTCACACAAGGAAGCATCGGGGAATATTGCCGGAAAAAGGCTGACGCCTGCTGCCGGTGCTGTTGATTGCCTGGACTGCCGGTTTTGCCGTTCTTCTTATTGAAGGCCAGCAGGCGACGGCGTGGGCCGGAGTCAGGCTGCTGATAGCCGCGCCAACACTTGCGATGTGGAAGATGATGGGGAAGGCGGCGGTCTGGTTCATCGTCTGCATCATGGCCTTTCTGGCGCTGTTTCCGTGGCTTTACCGTTATTACGAGAAAAGGCCGTTCCTGTGGCTTCTGGCGGCAAGCGTTCTTTTTGCTGCGTTCCGGAGCGGCACCGTGATGGACTACGGCAGGCTGTATTATCAGGTGAGTTTCCGCCTGTGGCAGTTTTTGCTGGGGATGTGGTGTGCGTCCTGGAATATGGAACGGTGGAAGAGTCCATGGCGATGGTTTTGGATTGGAGCAGGCGCGGCGTGGCTGCTGGCTTCTTCTGCCGCCACCCATGAAGGAATCGGAGCCCTGAGCTATTCATTCCCGGGGTACGTTGTTTCTTCCGTCATCTTTGCCCTGTGCATTGCCTCCCTGTGGAGCGTCCGCCTGCCGTCCCTGCCTGCCCCCTCCTGAAATGGGTGGGGATTGGCGCGGGAATGGCTTACGCCCTTTTTCTGTTCCACATGCCGGTGATGCGGGGCATGGCCGAAGTACTCCGCATGCTGCGGGAACATGCGGGAATGAAGTGGGAGGGGGGTGGATGGCCTCCAGTTTTATTCTGGGGAATCGCCTTGTGTGTTTCCCTGGTTATCGCCTATTTCGTCTATCAGCATGTGGAGGTCTGCCAGGTGGGGAAGAGGCTGAAAAAGGCGCCGGCAACCCGGAATGAAGCTTGGGAAAGAGCAGGGGAAAATGGTACGGATGAAATATTTAGGAAAAGATGAATAAAAGACTTGTCATGATATAAAATCACGTTATATTGGCCGTCCCCAAACGCGCCGAAAGGCGCAAGAAATACGTTTTCTATCGGGTTTGCCTCCGGAAAAAGGCGCGCTTCCTGCTTACTGAAAGGGATGTTCGCCTTGAATATCGGACCAGACCGACGAACCACAACCAAAGCAGGAAAACATGCCGACCATTAATCAGCTCGTCCGCAAGGGACGTATTACTCCGGAAGAGAAGTCCAAGTCACGCGCTCTTCATAGCTGCCCGCAACGCCGCGGTGTTTGTCTCCAGGTAATGACCCGTACGCCCAAGAAGCCGAACTCGGCTCTTCGTAAAGTGGCTAAAGTCCGTCTTACCAATGGTGAAGAAGTGATCGCCTACATCGGCGGTGAAGGTCACAACCTCCAGGAACACTCTATCGTGCTCGTTCGCGGCGGTCGTGTGAAGGACTTGCCGGGTGTTCGCTACCATATCGTCCGCGGGGCTCTTGACTGCCTCGGTGTTGACAAGCGCCGCCAGGGCCGCTCCAAGTATGGCGCCAAGCGCCCGAAGGTTGCCGCCAAGTAAACATTAACATCTTACCTACTATATATTATGGCCCGCCGTAAACGCGTCTATAGAAAAATCGAACGTCGTGACCCCCGTTACGACAGCGCTCTTGTTGGCAAACTGATCAGCAAGGTTATGCTGGATGGCAAGCGCTCCCTTGCGGAACGCATTGTTTATGCCGCCATCGACATGGCTAACGAAGGCACGGACAGCATTGATCCCCTGGAAGTGATCACCCGCGCCATTGAAAATGCCAAGCCCCGTGTGGAAGTGAAGAGCCGCCGCGTAGGTGGCGCCACCTACCAGGTGCCTCTGGAAGTGGACCCGGCCCGTTCCGAATCCCTGGCCATGCGCTGGATTGTGAACTACGCCCGCAACCGCAAGGGCGTGCCGATGCACAAGGCTCTTGCCAACGAAATCAAGGAAGCCGCCAACAACCAGGGTTCCTCCGTCCGCAAGCGCGACGACGTTCACAAGATGGCCCAGGCCAACCGCGCCTTTGCCCACTTCCGCTGGTAATCCCTTCAGCGACTGTCAGCCGAACCATTCACTTTCGATCATTACAGATACTTTCCAGACACTATGTCCGATCACGTAAACAATCCCAATCGCAAGGCTCCCCTTGAGCGCTACCGCAACATCGGTATCTCCGCTCACATTGACGCCGGCAAAACTACTTTGTCCGAGCGTATTCTTTTCTACACCGGCATGATTCACAAGATCGGTGAAACCCACGACGGTTCCACCACTACCGACTGGATGGAGCAGGAACGCGAACGCGGTATCACCATTACCTCCGCTGCCGTTACCACCAACTGGAAGCAGGTGAAAAATGAAGGTATCAGCAAAATGTTCGAAGGCGAAAACTTCCAGCTGAACATTATTGACACCCCCGGGCACGTTGACTTCACCGCTGAAGTGGAACGTTCCCTCCGCGTGCTTGACGGCGCCATCGTGTTATTCTGCGGTGTGGCCGGCGTGCAGCCCCAGACGGAAACCGTATGGCGCCAGGCCACCAAGTACAGCGTTCCCCGCATGTGCTTCGTGAACAAGATGGACCGTACCGGCGCCAACTTCAACAACGTGCTGGACGACATCCACAACAAGCTGGGTGCGAACGCCGCCGCCATTCTGATCCCCATCGGCGCTGAAGACCAGCTCCGCGGCCAGATTGACGTGGTGAACCAGAAGGCTGTCATGTATGCCGACAACGACCGTCTGGGCTCCACCTACACGGTTGAGGAAATCCCCGCTGAACTCAAGGAAGAAGCCGAACTGGCCTACCATGAACTGGTGAGCCGCGTGGCCGACGTGGACGACGAACTTGCTGAAAAGGTTCTCATGGAAGAACCCTTCACCCCCAAGGAACTCAAGGAAGCCATCCGCCGCGCCACCATCACCAACAAGTTCATCCCTGTTGCCGGTGGTTCCGCCTTCAAGAACAAGGGGGCGTCCAGTTCCTGCTTGACGCCGTGGTGGATTACCTCCCTCTCCGGTGGAAACCGTTCCCGCCCACGCTGAAAGCACGCTGGATGCGGAAGAAACCTTCAAGATTACCGCTACGGACGACGCCAAGCCCATGGTTCTGGCATTCAAGCTCTGGGCTGACAAGTTCGTCGGCAAGCTGGTGTTCATCCGCGTGTACGCCGGCGTCCTCAAGAAGGGTGACACCGTGTACAACCCCCGCACCCGCAAGACGGAACGCGTGGGCCGCATCATCCAGATCCAGGCTGACCAGCACACGGACATTGACGCCGTATACTCCGGCGACATCGCCGCCATCGTGGGCCTGCGCAACGTGACCACGGGCGACACCATCACCAGCCCGGACAACGATGTCTGCCTGGAACCCCCTACCTTCCCGGAAACCGTTATTTCCATGGCCGTGGAACCCAAGACCAAGGCCGACCAGGAAAAAATGTCCAACGCTCTGGGCCGCCTGTCTGAAGAAGACCCGACCTTCCGCGTGAAGACCGACGAAGAAACCGGACAAACCCTGATCTCCGGCATGGGTGAACTTCACCTGGAAATCATCATTGACCGCCTGATGCGCGAATTCAAGGTGGAAGCCGACATCGGCAAGCCCCAGATCGCCTACCGCGAAACCATCACTGCCCCCGCCCATGGCGACGGCAAGCTGGTCAAGCAGTCCGGCGGCCGCGGCCAGTACGGCCACGTGGTGATTGACGTGAAGCCGAACGAACGCGGCAAGGGCCTCACCATCGAAAACAAGATCGTGGGCGGCGCCATTCCGAAGGAATACATGAACGCCGTCTATGCCGGCCTCAATGAAGCCATGACCACGGGCGTTATCGCCGGTTATCCGGTGGTGGACGTGCACGTTGAAGTGGTGGACGGTTCCTACCACGAAGTGGACTCCAACGAAAACGCATTCAAGATGGCCGCCATCTTCGCCATGAAGGACGCCTTCAAGAAGGCCAAGCCCATCATGCTGGAACCCATCATGTCCGTTGAAGCTTCCACGCCGACCGACTACCAGGGCGACATCATGGGTGACCTGAACCGCCGCCGCGGTCAGATCAGCAACATGGAAAACAAGGCCAACGCCTGCATCCTGAAGGCCATGGTTCCCTTGTCCGAAATGTTCGGTTATTCCACCGCCATCCGTACCCTTTCCAGTGGCCGCGCCTCCTACTCCATGGAGCCCTCCCACTTTGAACAGGTGCCTCAGAACCTCGTTGACCAGATCGTCACCGAGAAGGCTAAATAAACAAACCTTTGAAGTATAACCAATAGACCGCACGTCCATGCAAAGTCCAAAAATCCGCATTCGACTCCGCGCATTTGACTCCCGCGCCATCGACCGCTCCTCCCAGGAGATCGTTGAAACCGCCAAGCGCACCGGAGCCAAAGTTCACGGCCCGATCCGTTGCCGACCCGCATTGAAAAATTCCTCCGTGAACCGTGCCGTTCACGTCAACAAACAGTCGGCTGAACAATTTGAAATCCGCACCCACAAGCGCCTGCTCGACATCGTCGACCCGACCGCCCGCACGATTGATGAGCTCAAGAAGCTCAATCTCCCGGCCGGTGTGGACATCACGATCCGCATCTAGTTTGGTACCCGGATAAGTAATTAAAAAACAGAAAGACACACTACAATGGCTCTAGGACTTATCGGAAAAAAGGTCGGTATGACCCGTCTGTTTGACCAGGAATCCGGCGCTATGGTGCCCGTGACCGTCATTGACGTAAAGGGCAACACCTTCGCCCAGATCAAAACGGAAGACAAGGATGGCTACAACGCCATTCAGGTTGCCTTTGATGCGCAGAAGGAAAGCCGCGTGGCCAAGCCTCAGGCCGGCCACTTCAAGAAACTGGGCATCCAGCCCACCAAGCTCCTCAAGGAATTCCGCGTGGAAGCTTCCGAACTGCCTGCTGAAGGTGCTGAAGATCCCGGCGTGGACCTCTTTTCCGCCGGCCAGTGGGTTGACGTGATCGGCACTTCCAAGGGGAAGGGCTTCCAGGGCGCGATGCGCCGCCACAACTTCCACGGCTCTCCCGCCGCCCACGGTTCCATGATGCACCGCCGTACCGGTGGTGTGGGTGGCTGTTCCACCCCCGGCCGCGTCTGGAAGAACCAGAAGATGCCCGGACAGATGGGCAATGCCAAGCGCACGGTACAGAACCTGAAGGTTGTGGCCGTACGTCCGGAAGACAACGTCATTCTTATCTCCGGCGCCGTTCCCGGTGCACGCGGTTCCTACCTCGTGATCCGCCCCGCCAAGAAGAAGTAAGGCTTTAGTTAACCTCACATTGATTATAGGAAAACCTATCTATGTCCGCAAATACCTTTACATTAGAAGCCGCCGCTGCCGCCAACATCCAGCTTGTAGGCAGTGACAAGGGCTCCCAGGCCGTGCATGACCTCATCGTGGCCTACCAGGCGAACCGCCGCACCGGTTCCGCCAACTCCAAGACCCGTGCTGAAGTCAGCGGCAACAACAAGAAGATCTTCCGCCAGAAGGGCACCGGTAATGCCCGTCACGGCGACAAGCGCGCTCCCATCTTTGTGGGCGGCGGCGTGGTCTTCGGTCCCCGCCCCTGCGACTACACCAAGAAGGTGAACAAGAGCACCCGCCGCCTGGCCCTGCGCCGCGTGCTGGGCGATCTGATCGCCGCTTCCAAGGTCAGCACCGTTGCCGAATTCTCCGTGGCTGACGGCAAGACCAAGTCCTTCATCAAGGCCGTCAAGGATCTGACGGACGCCAGGAAGGTGCTCATCGTAGCCGCCTCCTTTGACGATTCCACCTATCTTGCCGGCCGCAACGTTCAGGAAGTTCTCCTGATGACCGCCGCAGAAGTGAACATTGAACAGCTCATGAACGCTGATGCAGTGATCCTCGTTGACAACGCTTTAGAAACCCTCGCCAGCCGTACTGCTTAAGAAGCCATGAAAGACATTTACCAAGTCATCAAGAAGGTGCGCATCAGCGAAAAGGCCACCATGCTCCAGGAAACCACTGGCGAGCTGGTCCTTGAAGTTGACCGCGACGCCAACAAAATCGAAATCAAAAAGGCTGTCGAAGTCGCTTTCGGCAAGAAGGTCGCTTCCGTGCGCACCGCCAACTATGACGGCAAGCTCAAGCGTCAGCGCCGTGCTGATGCAGGTCGCACCGCTCATTGGAAAAAAGCTTACATCAAGCTTGCCAACGGTGAAACCCTTGACCTCGTTTAAAGCCCCCTACTAGGAAGGAAAGCTATCATGTCCCTCAAGTCATTCAAGCCAGTTACTCCCTCTAACCGCTACAAGGTGTGGCCGTCCTTTGACGAAATCACTACCTCTACCCCGGAAAAGAGTCTCTGCAGACCCCTCAAGAAATCCGGTGGCCGCAATAACAACGGCCGCATCACCACCCGCCACATCGGCGGTGGCCACAAGCGCAAGTATCGCCTGGTGGACTTCAAGCGCAACAAGTTTGACGTGCCCGCCACCGTGCTTACCATCGAATACGATCCCAACCGCACCTGCCGCATCGCCTTGATCGAATACAAGGACGGTGAAAAGTCCTACATCCTGGCTCCTACGGGCCTCCAGGTGGGCATGAAGGTGGAAAGCGGCCAGAAGGTTGCTCCCAAGGTCGGCAATGCGATGCCCCTGAAGAACGTTCCCCTGGGTACCTCCGTTCACAACATTGAAATCCGTCCGGGTTCCGGCGGCAAGGTTGCCCGTGCAGCCGGCCAGCAGGCCATTGTTTCCAACCGTGAAGCAGGCTATGCGCTGATCAAGATGCCCTCCGGCGAAATCCGCCGTTTCAATGAGGATTGCTACTGCACCATCGGTCAGGTTGGCAATACCCAGCACATGAACGAAATGTCCGGCAAGGCCGGCCGCACCCGCTGGATGGGCGTTCGTCCCACCGTGCGCGGTATGACGATGAACCCCGTCGACCACCCGAACGGTGGTGGTGAAGGCAAGTCCAAGTCCGGCGGTGGTCGTCAGCACCTCAAGTCTCCGTGGGGCCACGTCAAGGGCCAGAAGACCCGCCGTCTCCGCAAGCCCAGCGACTCCGTCATCGTACAGCGCCGCAACGCCAAGTAACCAATACACAATAACTTTAACTAGGATCATATAACATGGGACGTTCTCTCAAAAAAGGCCCTTTTGTCAGTCAAAAGCTTCTCGCCAAGATCGACGCTCAGCTTGAAACCGGTGACCGCAAGCCGATCAAGACCTGGAGCCGCGCATCCATGATTACGCCTGACTTCGTCGGTCTGACCTTCCTGGTGCACGCCGGCAAGAACTTTGCCACGGTGTACGTCACGGAAAACATGGTAGGCCACAAGCTTGGTGAATTTGCCCCGACTCGTGTCTTCAAACAGCACGGCGGTATCGGTAAGAAGTAATCAGTAAGTTAACAATCAACATGTCGAACTCTTCTTCCATCCTTGCCTATTCCCTTACCACCCTTGTAGGGCTGGGCGGGATACTGCAGGGAGCGGAAGAGGATACGGCGGCACTGACGCGCAGAATCGAGCGTCTCGAAAAGCAGAATGCGGCCCTCAAGGCATCCTATGTCCAGGCCCGCAGCGACGCCGACAAGGCGGCCGCCCAGCTGGTGGACATCCGTACCCGGCTGGAAGCTTTGGGAGGCGCAGCGCTAGGTAATAGTGAGGAACGCCTGATTCAGGCGGTGGCAGACATCGAAGCCTCCAATGACCGCATTCAGCGGCTGGAGCAGGCGTCCGTCAAGCTCTCCGGAGCCATCCTCGCCTACATGAAACAAGCCATATCCGAGGACGCAAATGCAAGGACGGCAGTGGAAAGCTCCCTGCGCCTGCTGGAGTCCGTTCTGGGATACAGGCAACAGCCCGTGCGAGATGGCGCGGGAACCCTGGCGGAAGCCAAGGTGCTCAGCATTGACTCCGAATCCGGAGTAGTGGTGCTGAACGCCGGCAGAACGGCAGGGATGCAAGTCGGGATGCCCGTACAGGTGACCCGGGGAGCGCAAACCATCGGAGAAGCCGTAGTCACGGACGTCCGCAAGGAAGTATGTGGCGCGCTTGTTCAGAAACTTGCGGCGCCCGCCGAGCCGGTGCGCGTCGGAGATTCTGCCTCAGTAAAACCAACGACTAAATCATCTTCATCAATAACCTGCACTACGAGGAAAAACCCATGGAAGTGAAAGCTGTTTACAAATACGCCCGCATCTCTGCCAAGAAGATGCGCGATATTGCTCAAGAAATTCAAGGCTTGTCCGTCTCCCAGGCGACCGACATCCTGTCCTACACCCCCAAGAAGGGTGCCTACCTGCTGAATAAGACGCTCAAGTCCGCCTTGGCCAACGCCGAGAATAATGCGGAACTGTCCGTTGACACGCTGGTGGTCAAGTCCGTCATGGTCGATGAAGGCCCCACGATGCGCCGCACGATGCCCCGCGCCCGTGGATCCGCCAACATGATCCGCAAGCGCACATCCCATATCACCGTCGTACTGGCCGATCAAGAAGGCTAAGTCATTCCAATCTAACACACATATAGCTGAACTAATATCATGGGTCAGAAAGTAAATCCAATCGGGTTCCGCCTCGCCGTCAACAAGGACTGGCGTTCCAAGTGGTACGCCACGGGCCAGGATTACGCCACCAAGCTGCATGAAGACTTGGTGATGCGCAAGTACATCAAGGAACAGTTGATGTCCGCCGCCGTCTCCAGCATCGTGATTGAACGTGCCTGGAACAGCGTCCGCATTACCGTCCACACCGCCCGTCCGGGTCTTGTCATCGGCCGCAAGGGTGAAGAAATTGAAAAGATCCGCCAGTACCTCCAGGGCCTGTGCGGCGCTTCCACCCAGGTCAACATTGACATCGTGGAAATCCGTTCTCCTGAAACGGACGCCCAGCTCATCGCTGAAAACGTGGCCGTCCAGCTGGAACGCCGCGTTTCCTTCCGCCGCGCCATGAAGCGCGCCGTGCAGGTAGCCATGGAACGTGGCGCCGACGGCATCCGCATCCGCTGCGCCGGCCGTCTCGGCGGCGCCGATATCGCCCGTGCCGAATGGTACCGCGAAGGCAAAGTGCCGTTGCAGACGCTCCGCACCCCGATTGACTACGGTTTCGCCGAAGCCCGCACCCTGTACGGCATCATCGGCGTGAAGTGCTGGGTCAACAAGCGCGATGAAGTCGTCTCCCAGCAGACCTCACGCCCGTCCGGCCCCCGCGGTCCCCGTCGTCCGCGTGCCTAAGAAAGCCGCCATCACATTGTTCATCACACTTAACACAAGGAGGAATAAGATATGCCTTTAATGCCCAAAAGAGTGAAGCACCGCAAGATGCACCGCGGCAGCCGTTCCGGCAATGCCACCAGCGGTACCTATGTTGCCTTTGGTGACTTCGGCCTTCAGGTGCTCGACCGCGGTTGGATCACCAACAACCAGATTGAAGCCTGCCGTATTGCGATCAACCGTTACCTGAAACGTAAAGGTAAGGTGTTCATCCGCATTTTCCCGCAGAAGTCCTTTACGTCCCGTCCCCCGGATACTCGTATGGGTAAGGGCAAGGGCGCCGTGGAAGGCTGGGTGGCCGTTGTCCGTCCCGGCAACATTCTGTTTGAAGTAGGCGGCGTGACCGAATCCCAGGCCCGCGAAGCCCTTCGTCTGGCTTCCAACAAGCTGGGCGTGCCGACCCGCTTCGTCTATCGTCAAGGCGTTCAACACTAAAGCTACTCATCACCATGTCCGATAAGAATTCCCCCAAAGAACTTCGTGCTATGTCCGCCAAAGAGCTTTCCGCTCTGGTGCGCAGCCTTCGTGAAGAACTCTTCAATCTCCGTCTCCAGCAGGCCACCGGCCAGCTGGAAAACAACCAGAGAATCCGCACCGTCCGCAAGGACCTTGCCCGCGCCCTTACCATCAAGGGTGAAACCGGGGAAGCGTAAACTGAGGATTTCCGGTAACAACAGAATATTCTAACACTTTTAGAATCCAATGTCGAACAAACCGAAACAACCAAGAAGCCCGGCCTTCGCAAGACGCGCGTCGGCGTGGTGACCTCCACCAAGATGGACAAGACCATCGTCGTGGAATACGTTGCCCGCGTTCCGCACCCCAAGTTCAAGAAGATCGTCAAGAAGAGCAAGAAGTTCTATGCCCATGACGAAAATTCCACGGCCAAGGTAGGCGATAAGGTACGTATCGTTGAAACCCGCCCGCTTTCCAAGCTCAAGTGCTGGGAACTGGTGGAAGTGCTTACCCACTAATCAGGAATCAACCATTAAATAAAGGAGATTTGATACCATGATCCAGATGGAATCCCTAGTCCAGGTGGCCGACAACACCGGCGCCCGCTCCGCCAAGATGATTGGCGTCATCGGCAAGCGCACCCGTCAGGCCCACATTGGCGACATTATTACCTGCCACATCCGCGAGTCCATTCCCACCGCTTCCGTGAAGAAAGGTACTGTGGTGAAGGCCGTAGTGGTGCGCACCGCCGCCCCGATCCGCCGTGATGACGGCTCCGTGCTCCGTTTTGACGGCAACGCCGTCGTCATTATCGACAAGGACAACAACCCGCGCGGCACCCGTATTTTCGGGCCGGTCGCCCGTGAACTCCGTGAAAAGAAGTTCATGAAGATTGTTTCCCTTGCTCCGGAAGTGCTCTAACCGAGACACCTCAGGATTTTGAACGCCGTTCTCTGAAGAGAGGACGGCGTTTTTTTGTTGCCCGTATTTTTCCGGTGAATGTGTGTTTGAGGCGTTTTTCATGAGAAACAATAAAGTCACCGGAACTACGAGTTTGCCGGGCGTCTGGGAAGAGAGTCCGGAATAGTTTATGGGGCAGGTTTTTTCCTGTTTTTGAAACGTCCCGATGGATTCCCGTGTTTCCGAGTTGGGAACGTGTTTTTACATCGCACGGCATGAAGATGTCGATACGGGTTTTTCAGGCGGAAGGGAGGCAAGGGCCTCAGGCGGTCTGTCTGAGAGAATGTCTTGGGGCGTGCCGGGAGCCAAGAGACTTGAGATGCGCCCGTTCCGCTTCCGGGCAGGGGATGACGGCGGAAGATGCGGGAACCGCTGATAGAAGGCCATTTCAGAGAATTCGGAGAGGGAAGGCTGTTTGTCCCGTCTGAATCCGGATTTGGGGCCCAGGGATAGGGCAAAGAGCGGGAAACGCGTTGTTCGGGATTGCTGTTCTTGCTGCCGCCGGACAGGAAAGGAGCCTTTTTCCGGGCGTTACGCGCAGGAGAAAGGCCGGGAGATCCCGGGGAGGCCAAGGCGGAGGGGGCCACGCGCACGCTAGTGTTTGTGCTGTTCCGCGCGGGTTTTTTCCAACTGCTGGGAGGAACCGCAGGCCGGGCACCGGAACCAGTGGAAGGGGAATATATGCAGAGCCGTGGCAAATACGTAGCCGAAGAGGGGATGCGATGGGCCGCCTTGTTGCGGGTGTATTTTTTAAAGGAGAAGACGTGGGCGCGGCATACGCTACATTTCCGGGGCAACGCCAGGGAAAGATACAGGATCAGCGCCAGAAACCAGGGGCCGAAGCATAGGCTGATGATTAACCAGCCTCGTTCCCCGTTGAGAAGCACGAGGGTGATGATTGCGATGGAAAAGAGGGTGCAGACGAAGAGGAGGAGGACGGAGGCGGCTCCCAGCCATGTCCGGAAAGGAGTCATGTGCTTGACGCCCTTTTTGCGCAGGTAGGTTTTTGGCTCTTGCCGGACATGGACGCGCTTGGCGGGCTGGTAGCTTTGTTCTTCCTGGCGCCTTGCCTTGGTGGAGAGATGTTTCGCAGGGCCGTCGGCACGGGGGCGTGGCCGTTTTTCCCTGCCGGGTCCGGATGTCCGCGGAGTTGTCTTCACCGCCGGAGCCAGTTCCACCACGGGAGTGGCAAGCGGGAGGCTTCCGTCCGTGGAAGCGTGCAGTGCAGCCGGTTCCGGCGCTATGGGCATTGCAAGCGCCTGGTTCACCCATTCCCTGAAAACGGGAGCCGGAGGTATTTCCGTGCGCAGTTTCAGCATCCGTTTTGCCTGATGGAGTTCAGGCAAAACGGTGAAAGGGTCCGCGGAAGCGAATTGTTCAAGAGTACGTATGCCCACCGCTTCCAGCAATTCAATGAATTGCTCACGACCGGCAAAGTACTGTTGAAGGTCATTCATTCCCGGAAGAATAGATGATTAGGAAAGGGAATCAAGCATCCCTTTCAGTTGGGCCTGTTTTGCCTCCCAATCCGCCAGACGGGCTTTTTCCTGGTCCACGACTTCCGCCGGGGCTCTTTCTACAAAGCCCGCATTGCCCAGCTTGGAGGAGGATTTGGCGATTTCCCTGGCAATTTTGTCCAGCTCCTTGCCCAGTCGTTCCTTTTCCGCTTCCACGTCAATGAGTCCTTCCAGGGGAAGGAAGAGCTCTCCCAGCGGCGTGAGGGCCGCAGGCGTTCCCTTGGGGGCGGAGTAGGCAGCGTCCCGGGTGACGGATTTGGCGTTTGCCAGATGGACAGCCGGGAGAGGATGTCCAGCGGGACGTCATGGGTGGTTTTCAGGATGAAGCTGACGTTTTTGTTGTTGGAGAGGTCGTATTCCGCCTTCAGGTTCCGGGCCTTGTTGGCCGTTTCATAGAGAGCCGCAGCCTGGGTGTTCGCCAGCGTGATGCGGGTTTCGTCCAGCCCTGCCAGAAGACCGTCCGCGGAGGGGAGCGGGGTGCGCATGAGCGGAAGGCCGCCGTTGGCGTCCGCAAAGCCCAGGGAAGCCCAGAGTTCCTCCGTGATGTGCGGCATGACCGGATGCAGCAGGGCCAGGTAGTGCCTGAGCACCGTGTCCATGGTGGTTAGCGTGGCCGCCCGTGCCGCAGGGTCCGCTCCGTCCCTCAAATCTCCCTTGACGGCTTCCAGGAAGCGGTCGCAGTATTCGTTCCAGAAGAATTGGTACAGGTTCTGGATGAGGGCGTTGAATTCGTAGTCCGCCAGCGCTTTTTCCACATCTGCATGTGCTTGAGCTTGGAGATGATGGAGATGTGCACGGGGGAGTAGTGCGGCGCAGCGTCTTCCTCCGCCGCGCCCTGCATCAGGCGGAAGCGGGTGGCGTTGTAAAGTTTGTTGGCAAAGTTCCTGCCCTCGCCGATCTGGTTTTCGTCAAAGCGCACGTCCGTGCCCGTGGGGCGATGCGCATGAGGCCGAAGCGGAGGCCGTCCGCGCCGTAGTTGGCGATCAGGTCCAGCGGGTCCGGGGAGTTGCCCAGGGATTTGCTCATTTTACGTCCTATTTTGTCGCGGATGATGGACGTGAAGAAGACGTTGCTGAACGGCTTGTCATGCTGGAAGCGGTAGCCGGCCATGATCATGCGGGCCACCCAGAAGAAGATGATGTCCGGTCCCGTGACGAGGTCCGTGGTGGGGTAGAATTTGGCGCGGGTTTCGTCATCCATGGTGGAGAAGGGCCACAGCCAGGAGGAGAACCATGTGTCCATCACGTCGCTGTCCTGAGTCCAGTTTTCCGGATCCGCGGGCGGCTCGGTTCCCACGTAGAGGAAGCCTTGCTCCAGGGCGGAGGCGTCCAGAGCAGGGGCGTTCCTGAGTTCTTCCGCCTTGTCCTTCCGGTACCAGACGGGGATGCGGTGCCCCCACCAGAGCTGGCGGGAGATGCACCAGTCCTGGATGTTTTCCAGCCAGTGGGCATAGGTTTTCGCCCAGCGCGCGGGCGGAAGGTGATGTCCCTGCCGGCCACGGCGTCCGCCGCCTCCTTCACGCACGGGTATTTGAGGAACCATTGCATGGAGAGGCGCGGTTCGATCGGGACGTTGGCGCGTTCGGAGAAGCCCACCTTGTTGTCATAGTCTTCAATTTTGACCATGAGGCCCGCGGCTTCCAGCATTTCCATGGATTTCCGGCGCGCGTCAAAGCGGTCCATGCCGTGCAGTTCCGGCACTTCCGTGCAGTTGATATGGCCGTCGGGGGTGAGGATGTCTATGATTTCCAGATTGAATTTTCCGGCCTATTTCAAAGTCGGCCTTGTCATGGGCCGGGGTGATTTTCAGACCGCCCGTGCCGAATTCTATTTCCACGTATTCATCCCCGATGATGGGAATGGGGGCGGCGTTGAGCGGGCGCATGACGTTTTTGCCGATGAGGTGGGCGTACCGCGGGTCCTTTGGGTTGACGGCCACGGCCACGTCCGCCATGATGGTTTCCGGACGGGTGGTGGCTACGTGAAGGGCTCCGGAGCCGTCTTCCAGCTTGTAGAGGACGGTGTAAAAGCTTGCTTTTTGCTCCGTCATGATGACTTCCTCATCGGAGAGGGCGGTGAGGGAAACGGGGCACCAGTTGACCATGCGGCGGCCGCGGTAGATGAGGCCTTCCCGGAAGAGGTCAATGAATACCTGCCCGACGGCTTTGGTGTATTCCTCATCCATCGTGAAGCGTTCGCGGTCCCAGTCACAGGAGCAGCCCAGCTTGTGGAGCTGGTTGATGATGATGCCGCCGTGTTTTTCCTTCCATTCCCAGACTTTTTTCCAGGAAGGCTTCACGGCCCAGGTCATGGCGGCTCTTTCCCGTCGTCTGCTTGAGGTCCTTTTTCCACCCGTACCTGAGTGGCGATTCCGGCGTGGTCCGTGCCCGGCAGCCACAGGGCTTCATATCCTTTCTGGCGCGCGCGCGCGCACCAGGATGTCCTGGATGGTGTTGTTCAGCACATGGCCCAGGTGGAGCACTCCCGTGACGTTGGGGGGGAGGAATGACGACGGAGTAGGCAGGCTTTTCAGAAGCCGGGTCAGCCTTTTGAAACAACCTTCTTCAATCCAGCGGGATTGCCATTTTTCTTCCACTAGGGACGGATCATATGCTTTGGGCAGATCAGACATGGGCAAAAAGGGTACCATAAAGTTTTTTCTTTCAATCCCTACCTGCCCTGGGATGGGTGGAAAAACCGGCCCTTTCCGCCCCAGGGGCAGCAGTATGAAAAGCCGCCGGCTCCCTGGCGGGAACCGGCGGCCTGAGCGGAGTTTTTTCAGGATTTATTTGACCGTCACGGTCGTCTGGGCCGGCTTGAGGCCGTTGGAGATGACCTGGAGCGTCACTTTTCCGGATTCACCCTTGCGGGAACGCAGAATGACCTGGGCAAGACCGTTGAAGGCCTTGATTTTCATGATGTTTTTTGTTTTCCGGGTTCGCCATGGTGGTGAAGTCTGTGGGATCGCCGTTGCAGATGCCGGCAACCGCGGGGCCGCTTACCTTGAAGGTGAGCTGGTTTTTTGCTGCGGGGCACCATGCGGCCCCTGCGCGTCGCGGACGGCCACGGTGACGTAGGAGAGGTCATAGCCGTCTCCCTTGATTTCACTGCGGTCCGGCTTGAGGGTGAGCGCCCGCCGGTTTTCCGGTGGTGGTTACCGTGTCCGTAGCCCAGGGCTTGCCGTCTTTTTTGACGACGACTTTGAGGGTGCCGGGCGTGTATTTCACGTCTTCCCACACGAGGCGGTAGCGGTCTTTTTCACCGGTGCCCTTTTTGCGGACGCCCTGGGATTTCCCGTTGAGGAAGAGTTCCGCTTCATCCCCGCTGGTGTAGACATGCACGGGCGTTACCTGGCCCTTGCGTTCCGGCCAGTTCCAGTGCGGCAGGATGTGGGCCATTTTGACATCCGGCCTCCAGTGGGCCTGGTAGATGTAGAAGCGGTCTTTCTTGAAGCCGCACAGGTCCACGATGCCGAAGTAGGAACTGCGGGAGGGAGCGCGGTTGCCCAGCTTCTTGAGCTCGGCCATCAGTTTTTCACGTTCCGGACCTTCCGGCACGTTCAGGGCGTTGGTGGCGTCCAGGTTGTACGGGTGGGTTCTCCCAGGTAGTCGAAGCCCGTCCACACGTATTCGCCCGCGCTGTTGGGGTTGTCGTCCTGGGCGGCGAATTCCACGTCCGGGCGGTAGGCCCAGCCGGGGGCGTAGAGGTCATAGGAGCTGACCTGGTAGAGGAAGAAGCCCTTGCTCTTGTTCCAGTCCACGGGGAAGAAGTATTCTCCGCGCGTGCTGACGCAGGAGGAGGTTTCACTGGCGTAGAAGGGCTGGTCCGGGCGGTCCTTGGAGAAGGCCTTGTACGCCCAGGGCTTGTAGTTGTAGCCATAGACGTCCATCGTGTCCGCGAAGCCGTTCCGGGCGGCCCCTGCGTCATTGCAGCCGGCCGTCACCTTGCGGGTGGGGTCTTCCCGGTGGAAGAGGTCCGTGAGGTTCTGGGAGACGCTATGCAGGTTTTTGTTGCCCTGTTCCGGCACTTCGTTGCCCGTGCTCCAGGCGATGACGCTGGGATGGTTGCGGTCCCGGTGGCAGAAGTTGACCAGGTCGCGTTCATGCCATTCGTCAAAGTAGTTGTGGTAGTCCTGCCCTTTTTTTGGCGCTGTGCCACATGTCGAAGAGTTCGTCAATGACCAGGATGCCCATCTTGTCGCACAGGTCCAGCACTTCCGGCGCGGGAGGGTTGTGGGACGTACGGATGGAGTTGACGCCCGGCGGGGATCGCTTCCCCCTGGTGGTGGTTGTGGCCACTACCTTGTCACCGTCCAGGATTTCTTCCGTAACAGTGGGGGTGACGGCCTTGTCCGTGGTGTTTTTCACCGTGGTGTCCACTTCCACCTTGGCGGAGGATTTAGTGATTTCCGGGGTTTTGACGAAGACGCCCCAGTGTTCGATGTGCACAGGGTTGGATTCCGTGAGCCACACATGGCGGTAGATGCCGCCGCCCGGATACCAGC